>Ga0208198_1000060_pt1 | contig 133634 bp, 95 predicted proteins | sample AD_JPNTR2_MetaG_FD_184446 | JGI IMG/M metagenome (GOLD analysis project Ga0208198, IMG submission 184446) | Active sludge microbial communities of municipal wastewater-treating anaerobic digesters from Japan - AD_JPNTR2_MetaG (SPAdes) (version 2) | ecosystem: Engineered > Bioreactor > Anaerobic...
GGGTCCACAGTTGCGGAGACATCTCCCACCAGATGCAGTTTTATCTCGACGCCCCCGAGATCCGCGGGGTCAATCTGGGCGAGCCGCATTACTACGACTTCGCCACCCTGCTGCCGCGTTTTGCCGCCGCTGACAAATTCTGTTACGGTGGCCCGGTCCGCGAGCCGGATGAGGCCGTGCCCGCTTACCTGCAGCGTGTGGCCGGCTACCTGAAAGGCGCGGAAATGACACTGATCTTCATGCCCAAGTGCCGCGGCATGGAGATGACCGAAGGCGACTGGCTTCCGCCGGAAGAAATGGTACAACTGTGGGAGCGTTACTGCCGCCAGTAAGCGGCAGCCGAACACATCGTGCTCTTTGCGGTCTCGACACCTCGCACGGCCCTTGGGCCAGGGCAGGGGGCCGCGAAGTGACGGCAGAGGAATGGGAAATAACCACGACCCGGGAATCCTTTCCCGTGAGGTTGCAGTCCATCGTTCGCGAAGAGGAGAACCAGGTATCATGAAGAGAATCATTTCCTGTGGCGGACTCACGCTCGCTCTCCTGATCACCCCCTCGCTGGCCGCCGACCCTGCCCGCTCTTACGACGTCGTCGTCTACGGTGGCACCGCCTCCGGCGTGGTCGCCGCCCTGCAGGCCTCCAAAATGGGTAAGACCACGGCGATCATCGAGCCCACCAAGCACCTGGGCGGCATGACCACCGGCGGCTTGGGCGCTACCGACATCGGCAACAAGGCCGCTATCGGCGGTTTGGCCCGCGAATTCTACAAGCGTCTGGGCAAGCACTACGGCCAGGATGAAGCCTGGAAGTTCGAGCCGCACGTGGCCCAGGCCCTTATCAAAGAAATGGTCCGCGAGTCCAAAGCCGACGTCTTTCTCCACGAGCGGCTCAAGTCCGTGAAAATGGACGGACCACGCATCGTCTCGGTCACCACCACCGGCGGCACGACCCTGGCCGGCAAGATGTTTATCGACGCCAGCTACGAGGGCGACCTCATGGCCATGGCCGGCGTGTCCTACACGGTCGGCCGTGAATCCAACAGCAAGTACGGCGAAACGCTCAACGGCGTCCAGTTCGGCCAGCGGCACCATCAGTTTGACGTGCCGGTGGACCCCTACGTGATCGAGGGCGACCCCTCCAGCGGTCTTTTGGCCCGGATACACGGCGGCGACCCCGGCAAGCACGGCCAGGGCGACCATCGCGTGCAGGCGTACTGCTTCCGCATGTGCCTCACCCAGGACCCGAACAACCGTATCCCGTTCCCCAAGCCGGAGGGGTATGACCCCAAACAGTACGAACTGCTGATCCGCTACCTCCAGAAGGCTGAAGCCGCCGGCGTCAAGGTGCCGCTCATGAACCACGTCATGATGCCCAACGGCAAGACCGACACCAACAACCACGGCGGCTTTTCCACCGACAATATCGGCTACAACTACGAGTACCCCGACGGCGACTGGCCCACCCGCGAACGCATTATCAAAGAGCACGAGGTTTACCAGAAGGGCCTCATGTGGACGCTGGCCAACGATCCCCGTATCCCCGAACGCATCCGCAAGGAAGTCGGCTCCTGGGGCCTGGCCAAGGATGAATTTGTTGACAATGGCAACTGGCCGCATCAGCTCTACATCCGTGAAGCCCGCCGGATGATCGGCGAGCTGGTGACCACCCAGCACCACTGCGAGCACGAGCAGATCGAGGACGACCCGGTGGGCATGGGTGCCTACCAGATGGACTCCCACAACTGCCAGCGGTTTGCCAAGGACGGAAGGGTGCTCAATGAGGGGGACGTGCAGGTGCCGCCCGCCGCCCCCTATGGCATCTCCTTCCGCAGCATCGTCCCGCGGGCGTCCGAATGCCAGAACCTCGCCGTCCCGGTGTGCCTCTCCGCCTCGCACATTGCCTATGGTTCCATCCGCATGGAGCCGGTGTTCATGATCCTCGGCCAATCGTCGGCCACCGCCGCCTGCATGGCTATCGATGACGGCATCTCCATCCAGCAGGTGCCGTACGCGAAACTCCGCGACCGCCTCCTGGCCGACGGGCAGGTCCTCAAATGGACCGGCCCCGTGCGCAAGCCGGGCATCACCCCGGGCCCCGACATGGTGGACGACAGCCAGGCGAAGCTTACCGGGCGCTGGGTGCCAGCCATGGCTGTCGGCGGCTACGTGGGGCGGGGCTACCTGCACGACGCCAACACCGATAAGGGCGCCATGTCCGCCCGGTTCATCCTGAAAATCGAAAAGGCGGGACGCTACCGCGTGCAACTGAAGTCCTTGCCCAACCCCAACCGGGCCACCAATGTCCCGGTGACGATTCGCCATGCCGAGGGCGAGGCCAAGGTCACGGTCAACCAGCGGTCCCCCAAACCGGAGGAGCGCGAATGGGCCCTGCTGGGCGAATACCGCTTCGAGCCCGGCAAAGAGGCCTGGGTCGAGATCTCCAACAAAGACACGGACGGCCATGTCATCGTGGACGCCGTCCGGCTGGTAGCCGTTCCGTGATGTTGAAGCACCCGTCCTTCTCGCGTTCTGTTCGCCGGTCCGCGGACAGAACGCCGGAGGCGTTATGAGAAAATGGTTTCCCGTCGGGCGCCAGGCTTGCTGGCCGGCATCCCGACGGAGGAACATGCCGGGTGGGGGAAGAGAGAATCAGACTCGCGAGTGGAGGAACAGTGAATGCGTCGGTACCTGATCGGATTAAGTGCTTTGTCAATTCTGTGGATGACCCCGGCCCTCGTCCGGGCGGAGATGAGAATCACCCGCCTGCATTGTGAATACCAGACGAACCCACTGGGCATCGATACCCGGCAGCCGCGCCTCGGCTGGGTGCTTGAATCGACGGTCCGGGGCGACCGCCAGACCGCCTGCCAGGTGCTGGTCGCTTCCAGTGAACAGATCCTGGCCCGGGATCGCGGCGACCTGTGGGACACCGGCAAGCTGGACGTCGAGGATTCCCTCCACGTGGTTTACGCCGGCCAGCCGCTCCGCTCCGGCCAGCGCGTCTGGTGGAAAGTCCGCGTCTGGGACGTCAACGGGCGGTCCTCCCCCTGGAGCCGGCCCGCCTGGTGGGAGATGGCCTTGCTGGAGCCCGGCGAGTGGACCGGCAAATGGATCTGCAGCGACAAACCGCTTCCCACCAAAGATGAAGACTTCTACGCTGAAGATCCCGCGCCCATGTTCCGCAAGGAGTTTGCGACCAGCAAAAAGATCGCCCGGGCCCGCGCCTACGTGGCCGGCCTTGGCTATTACGAGTTATACCTGAACGGCAAGCGGGTCGGCGACCATGTGCTGGACCCCGGCTGGACGACCTACTCCAAGCGCGTGCTCTATTCGACCTATGACGTGACCGACTTGCTGCGCGAAGGGAAAAACGCCGCCGGGGCCATCGTGGGCAACGGCTGGTACAACCCGCTGCCGCTGCGCTTCTGGGGCCATATCAATATCCGCAAGGCGCTGACCCTGGGCCGGCCCCGGTTCATCCTTCAACTTAACATCGAGTACACCGACGGCTCGCGCGACTCCATCGTGACCGACGAAACCTGGCAGCTCGGCGACTCGCCCATCCTCAAGAACAACCTCTACCTGGGTGAAGTCTACGACGCCCGCAAGGAACAACCCGGCTGGAACGAGCCCGGCTTCCGGGGGGCGGGCATCCTGCCCGCCTCATCTGAGGAGACGGCGGCGACACAAGGCGGGCAAGATGCCCGCCCTCCGACCGGCTGGCGGCCTGTGGCCCTCTCCACGGAGCCCGTCGGTCCGCTCCAGGCCCAGTTCGCTCCACCCATCAAGATCACGCGAACGCTCAAGCCCGTGGCCCTCAAGGAGCCCAAGCCCGGCGTCCATATTTTCGACATGGGCCAGAACTTCGCCGGATGGGTCCGCCTGAAGGTCAATGCCCCGGCCGGCACCGCCGTCAAGCTCCGCTACGGAGAACTGCTCTATCCTGATGGCACGCTCAACCCCATGACCAGCGTCGCCGGCCAGATCAAGGCCAAAGGCCTCGGCGGCCCCGGCGCGCCCGACCTGGCATATCAGTCTGAGACGTACATCTGCAAGGGCGATGGCGTCGAAACCTATACGCCGCGCTTCACCTTCCACGGCTTCCGCTACGTCGAGCTCACCGGCCTGCCCGACAAGCCCACCATGGATGCCATCGAGGGTCTGCGCCTCAACTCGAATGTCGAGCCCGTCGGCACCTTTGAATGCTCCAACGAGCTTTTCAATCGCATCCACGGCATCATCCCCTGGACGCTGCTGTCCAACCTGTTCAGCGTCCAGTCCGACTGCCCGCATCGCGAGAAGTTCGGCTACGGCGGCGACATCGTGGCCTCCAGCGAGATGGCCCTCTTCAACTTTGACATGGCCCAGTTCTATGCCAAGGCGGTCATCGATCATCAGGACGCCGCCCGCCCCAACGGGGGCCTCACCGAGACGGCCCCCTTCGTGGGCATCGCCGATGCCGGCTTTGGCGAAGGCACCGGCCCGCTGGAGTGGGGCAGCGGTCACCCGGTCCTGCTGCGGCAACTGTATCAGTACTACGGCAATCGCCGGTTGATCGAAGAGCAGTACGACACCGCCAAACGCTGGGTCGATTTCCTGCAATCCCAGGCCAAGGACGGGCTGATTGAAAATGGCCTCAGCGACCATGAGAGCGTCGTGCCCAAGCCTACCGCCGTCACCGGCACCGCCTTCTACTTCTACAATCTGAAGCTCATGTCCGAGCTGGCCGAGATCCTCGGCCGGACCGACGACGCCCGGCACTACGCCCAGGTGGCCGCCCAGGTCCGCGAGGCGTTCAACAAGAGAAATCTCAAGCCGGGCACCGGCGTTTACGGCAAGGAGCTCACCCAGGCCGGCCAGGCCATCGCCTTCTACATGGGCCTGGTCCCGGCCGCCGAGGCCGACGCGGCCATGAAGGCCCTAATCGACAACGTGCTCACGACGCACAAGGGCCATCTCAGCACTGGCATCTTCGGAACCAAGTTCCTGTTGAACGTGCTCAGCGATCGCGGCCGTCCGGACGTGGCCTACACCATTGTTTCCCAAAAGGACTTCCCCGGCTGGGGCCACATGGTTGAGAACGGCGCGACCACGCTCTGGGAACACTGGGCGTTCAGCGACAACACCTTCTCGCATAACCATCCCATGTTCGGCTCGGTGGACGAGTGGTTCTACAAGGTGGTGGCCGGCATCAATCCCGCGCCGGCGGCCCGGGGCTTTGACCGCGTTTACATCCATCCGCGCCCCGGCGGGGACCTTACCTGGGCGAAGGCCGAGTACAACTCCATCCGCGGCAGGATCCGCAGCGAGTGGCAAAAGGAGGGTGATACCTTCTCCCTGCGCGTGACCATTCCTCCAAACGTCCGCGCGGTGGTCTATGTCCCGGCCAGCAAGGGCGCCACGATCCTTGAAAGCGGCCAACCCGCCGACCAGGCTCCGGGCGTGCGCTTCCAGGACTGGAAGGACAATGCCGCGGCATACGAAGTCGGCTCCGGCCAGTATGAGTTCAAGGTCAGACCCTGACCCGGCTGCCGGGACCAGCGGCCGGCAGGCAGGCTGAGCAAATCCCGGAGGAGCCGCCGGACTGCCCGGGAGAAATCATCAACAGGAGAAAACAGAGGAAGCAGAGAGCCCAACAGGTTCTCCGCTTCCTCTGTTACTTTCCTTTCAGCCTTCTTCTCTGTGTCCTCTGCGTCTCTGCGGTTCAATTCTTCGGTTATCGCGGTTCGAGGGTCAGAGAGAAGCGCTCGCCAAACGGTGTCCGGCCGGCCGCCTCGAACGTGAGTGTCACCGTCACCGATGCCTTCAGCCCGCCGGGCGACAGCTCGACACGCTCGAACACCGCCGTCCCAAACCGTGGCGCGTCCGCCATGAGCGGCACGCGCATCTCATGCTCGCCTTTCACGACCAGATACGCGCTGCCACTCGGAGGGCGGGCATCTTGCCCGCCGTTGAAGGGTTCAGGGTTCGGGGTTCGGGGTTCAGGAGGGTAACTGCCCCCGGCCGAAGGCGCCACCCACCTGGCCTCGGCGAGATTCGTCACCTCGATTCGCCCCAGAACCGGCCGGTCCGCCGCAACATGGACCCGCCCGCCTTTCTCGACACTTACCCATTCGCCCTCCGCCGTCAGCACCTGCACCGAATCGAACGCGCCATCCAGATATTTCGGCGGGTTGGCCCCGTTCCAGGGCGTGTTGCCCACCGCCAGCGGCGGGCAGTTGGTCGAATCTGTTCCCGTGCCGGCCGTGCGCAGTCCCGGCGTCCGGCCATCCTCCAGAGCTTTCCAGAACTCCTTCCCGACGGTCGTATAGACGCCGGTGATCCCGTCGGTGTGGGCATCGCGATCGAACTCGATCCAGTAATCAACCGGCTTTTGCGACGGCCCCTCCAGGAACTTGTGTGCATGTTCGCGGATCACCTTGGTCACCGCCCGGTCGGAGCCGTCCGGGTTGATGATCCCGTAGTCGCTATTCTCATGGCAGCGGAACCCGCCCGGATACCACCAGTAGAACACGCCGTCGGCCCCGCTGGCGATCAGCATGCGGTAGAAATCGCGGTAGTACTCCGCCTGGTTCTCCATCTGCTCGGGCTCGGACCGTTCGTGCGAGAGGTCCCACACGCTCATGCCCGCTTCGGCCCAGATAAAGGGTTTGTCCGGCGCGGCCCAGCGGCCGTACTCGGCCTCGAACATCGCCGGCTTGATCTTTTCCCAGTCGCCCAGCCGTCCGTAGGCTTCGGGCGCCAGCATGTCCACCGCGCCGGCCAGGTAGGGGAAGTCATACGCGATCCAGCCGTCCACCTTGAACGTCGGGTTGCCGGCCTCGGCCATGCGGAAGCTCACGAACTGATGCGGGGCGATGCTCCGCACGAGTCGCCGGGCGGCGTTGTAGCGCTGGTAGAGCAGCGTATCGAGAAACCGCCGGTAGGCCGCGACCATCCGCCGCCACTGGCCGTCCGTGTCAATCTGGTGGGGCAGGGGGTTGGTGACCTTGCCGTCCGCGTCGCGCGGCACTTTGAAAGCCCAGTCCTTCTCCGCATTTTCGACGCTGCCGTAGCGTTCGACAATCCACGCTTCCCACTCGCGGTCGTAGGGTCGGCGCTGGTTATGTCCCCGCCACATGGGTTCCCAGGCAAGATCGAACGCGAAGACGGTGTCGTTTTCCGCCAGCCGGTGATACTCGATAAGCTCGCGGATTTTGGGCCACTGAAAGTCCATCGGCGTCCCGGGCCGCAGCGACAGGTTCACCTTGAGGTCGTGCTTTTCCGCCAGACGCAGGAAGTCCAGCAGGTTGCTCTCGGCGATGATCCTGTGGTCGATGAAGATGCTCACCGCGTTCAGGCCAAGGTCTCTGACGTGTTGCAGGTCGCGCTCGATCACCGCCGGGTCATAGGATTGCGCTCCCAGCCAATGCTCAAAATAATGGTAATCCTCCGCTCCAATCCCCGAGGAGGGCATGTAGTTGACCCCGTGGGCCCGCCATCGCCTGCCGTCGAGGAAGAACTCGCCGTTGCGGACTGTCACAAAACGCTTCTGGGGCCTGGGGCGGTATACGTAGGCGTCGTTGCCCAACGACTCACCAGCCCCGCTCAGAGTTACCACCGCGCGAAGCACGTAGTCAGCGAAAGTGCCGGCGGGCGACTCTTCGAAAACCCGTGTCGCCTTCTGGCCCGGTTCCAGAGTCAATCTCTCCTCGTGTATGACAGATCGCGTGCTCTCTTGAAGGGAGCGTGACCCATCTATCCGGTCCAGAATCAGATTCAGGCGGACATCGGACCATGTCTGGCGGCCCAGGTTGACCATCCGGGCCCCCAGGCGGACCGGCTGGCCCTCAAGGTAGGTATAGCGATCCGTTCCGGCGTCGATCAGAAACAGGCCGTCACGAATCCGCCGGGCAATTCGCCCGATGCCCGTCAGTACCTCCTCGTGCAGGTACCACTCCGGATCGCCGATCCCAAACGATGCCCAGATTCCACCCTTGTACCGTCCACCCGCATGGACCAGCATCGTCGCAGGCGTGCCACGCCATCCATTTACACCCCCGGATGTGGCTTCCAGGAGCGGTATCCACCGCCAGTCGCGGCGTTTGTCGAACCCGTTGCCCTGCGGGCGCGGCTGAGGCGAGCGTATCTGCCGGGGAAGCGGCAAACCTTTGCGGGGAAAGGCAAATTCACTGCTGACACCGTCCAGCCGCGCCACCTGCGTACACTCGAACAGCTTGTACCCCGGCGAGAGCGTGTCCAGCACCGGCGGCGCGAAGTCCTCGACCAGCAACGCGTATTCAGGCGAGGGCTTCGCCGTGCCGAAGGGGCCGATCCAGAACTCGTGCCGGCCGCCGACCTGCCCGGTGTGCGTGAAAGCCAACCCCACGGTCAGCTTGGCAGCGTTCTCCGGCCGGAATCGCGTCTTGGCCCTGGCCGGAACGCTCTCCCAGTAGGTGAACGCCTCCGGCGGCAGAGCGATTCGCGTCCACGTCTCGAAGATCGGCACCACCGCCATCCATCGCGAGCCGTCCTTCTCCACCCATTCCACCACCAGGCGGGTGGTACGCGGGCCGCCGCGGGCCGAGAAGACCGTCAGCGTGTGCCCCTCGGGAAAGGGCCGATCGAGATGGTGATCACCAATCGTGTCCCAGCCATCGAGATTCGGGATGGTGACGTGCAGGGCGTGCCGGCCGGGAGCGGGGCCGTCGGCCGTAATCTCGTACCGGGTGGCGACTTCGGGGTGATTGGTGGATCGCTCCCAGCCGGAGATACTCTCGGGATCATCAAACGAAAACAGTACGTGCTCCGGCAACTGGCCGGTCGTCGATCGGGCATAGGCCTCGCGGGTGGTCCACTGGCCGGCCACCTTGATGAGGGCCGTCTGCCACATGGGCGTGCGCAGGGCGATCAGGTCCCCGCCGCCCTTGAGGTACTTCTCGACCGGTCCCATGGCCCGTGCCGGCAACACGCCCGCGTTGGGCAGCACCAGCAGATCGATCTGATCGGCACTCAGCCGGGCCGGGTCGCACAACAGGTCGGCATCGATCGAAATGACCGAATACCCGGCGGACTTCAGTTGCTCGCCGAGCTTTTCCAGCAATACCGGCTCGACCCGGGCAGGGGGAAAGTCAAACAGGGCGGCAACCGGCGCATCGTCAGCCACCACAGGTATGGCCACCGCCAGCACTGCCACCATCACGGCCAAGACGGCCCAACCCGTGTGACGGGAGCTTCTATCTTTCATCGTGGACCCCTTATCTCTTCGCTGTCATCTCTCGTCTTTCATGCGCTCGGTACTCAGCACGAGTTCGAGCCCATCCAGCAGCCCTCGCATGGGCGTCTTCAAGGCGGATCTAGCCGTGGAGTTGTCCAGTGAGGCGTCGCGCGGGCGTCGCGCCCGGCCGGGGATGTCCGCCGCGGTCGCCGCGACGACCCGCTCCGGCGGGTATCCGAGCCGCCCGGCGATCATGCGGGAGAAGTCCAGCCGGCTCAGGCGGTCATTGCCGGCCAGGTGAATGATCCCCTGGAACGTATTGCCCGCCAGTTCCAGCAGCGCCCGACCGGCCGTCACCACGTCGACCGGCGAGCGGATCTCCTCGGCCGGCACGCTTGCCTCACGACCGGATTCGAGGGTGTCCCTCAGCCGGCATAGAAAGGAGTTCCCCTGGCCGTAGAAACGCAGCCCCATCACGATGGCTAGCCGGGCGATGCAGAAATCCTCCAGCCGGTCGGCTACCGCCCGCTCGGCCCGCAGCTTGGTATGGCCGTAGTGGTTGACCGGAGCAGGGGGGTCGGTTTCGGCGTAATGACCTTTGTTCCCGTCAAACACGGTGTCCGTGGAAGTGAAGACCATCCGCACCTTCTGCTGGCGGCACATCTCGGCCAGTGCGATGGTGTAGTTGACATTGACCTCGTCGGCGACGTCGGGGTGTTGCTCGCAGTAGTCGATATCAGGGATGGCGGCTATATGGATGACCGCGTCCGGTTGAATCTCGCGGAAGCGCCGTTCCAACTCGCCCGGTTGGAGCAGTTCCGCCAGCGGACCGTGCTGATGCCAGATCAGTCCCTCGCGCTGGAATGGCGCGGGTTTCTGAGAGAATGCATGCACCTCCCATTCCGGCCCGGCCTGGCAGATCACGCTTCCCGCCACAAATCCCGATGCGCCTGTGACTATTATTCGTTTCATCAGACCATCCTCTTGCCGGCCCATCTGAACGCCGGCCGGCGGGCCGTATTGTCATCGGGGACTGCACCCCTGTCCACGTTACCCCCGAGGTTCACGGCTCAAGAGCCGTGGCATACAGCACACATGCGGGAATATCGCCCATGCTTTTCACGCCGGAACGCTGTCCGTATACTGCTCATCCAACACGAAATCATCTTGCGGAAGGAGGAGGGTCATCGTGCGGAACCGATCTCGTCGACTTGTCGTGTCTGTTCTGTTTTCCACCCTGGCATTCACCGGCCCGGGGTGCCATCAGCCGTCGGAACGACTGGCCCTGCCGGAAGTTCATCGTGTGGCCCGGGTGGCCCGCACGGCCGCCGAGCGCCGGACCGTCATCCGGCCGGGCAAGTTCGGCGCAAACGGCGCTGCTGACGTCCGGCGGGGGTTCTTCGACTTCTGGAACGAGCAGATCATCCGTGAGGATAAGGAAGTCGGCACGGTCTTCATGGGCGACTCGATCACCGAGCTGTGGAACCTGCATGTCTACTTCAGCCCCGCCCTCGGCGAGATCATCGAGAACCGCGGCATCAGCAGCGACCTGGCCTCGGTCATGGTCAAGCGGTTCGAGGCCGACGTGATTCAACTCCGGCCGCGGAACGTGGTGATCCTGGCCGGCACGAACGACGTAGCGGATATGATCCGGGCGGACAAGCCCGACGATGAGATCATCAACGCGGTAACCGCCTCCATCGAAGCCATGATGGATGCGGCCCTGGCCGCGGACATCAAGGTCTTTGTCTGCTCCATCCTGCCCACCAACGAGGATTACCGCCTGCACGGCCAGCGCACTTACCTGCGGGCCCGAATCAACGAGCGGCTCAAGGCCGCCTGCCAGGCCAAGGGATGTATCTACGTGGATTACGCCTCTGCGGTCCAGGACGCCAAGGGCGCCCTGCGGAAGGACCTGGCCCGCGACGGCCTGCACCCGCACTCCGTCGGCTACAAGATCATGGCCCGCGTGCTGCTGGACACGGCCAAAGCTCACGGCATACGGCTATAAGTCCAAAACGTGCTAACTTCAGTGTATTTATACACCCCGCTGCCCCTGCGTGGCGGTCGTTTGCCGCTATCCCGTTCGCGGGTAGCGGCCGGGCTCCGTACCGGCCGTTCTCACACGGTCTGCCCGCCTGCTCCTCGCGTGGCGGCCGGGCTCTGTGCCGGCCGTTTCAGCCCCTGACCGTCGGTATCCGCCACAACGGCCGGCCTCCGCACGGCCATTGCTAAACGCACGTTCGGTCGCTTGGGCAAACCGCAGCCCCAAGCTGGCACCCCGTATCTCCTTGTCCCCTTGTCTCCTTGTCCCCTCTTCGCCTTGTCTCCCTGTCCCCTCGCTGGCGCTCGGGGCTCGGATACGGCGGGCAAGATGCCCGCCCCCCGAGAATTCCGGCGGGCAAGATGCCCGCCCTCCAAAATACCGGCGGGTAAATGCCCACCCCCGGGGGATTCAGATCCACCTTGCCGTCGCCTCGGCGGTCCCCTATAACCCCACGCTTCGGCGTCGGGCCGGGCTTTTTGTTTGAGGAGATACGACCATCATGTTGGCGATCGACGAGAATACCACCGTTCGAGACCTGTTGGCCGCCTATCCGCAAGCCTTTGACGTTTTTCTGCGGCACGGCATGTGCGAGGACTGCCAGGCCGACCCGCCGCCGGTCCCGCTGCACCATTTCGCCCGCAAGCACTGTGGCGGCGACACCCCCGGCCTGTTGAAAGAGCTGAATGCCGTCATAGCCAAGGCTTGATCCACCTGCCGCGCTCAGCAACAAGATTTCAGGCGGCGGCGCTGATGGGTGCACATCGACGCACCCGGCTGATGAGCGAAGGGGATTTCGCAGCCGCCCGAAACGAACCCCACCGAACCGGCCGGCCTAAGGCCAGCACAGGACCTCGACCGGGGCTTCCGCCAGGTTCGGCCCGAACCAGTCGGCACCGGCCAGTTGCTCGGGGGTGAAAGTGGTGGTCAGGGCCAGGCACCGGGCTCCGGCCGCCCGGGCCGCCGCCACGCCGTTGACCGCGTCCTCAACCACCAGGCAGCGCCGCGGATCCAGCCCCAGCTTCCGGGCCGCGGTCAGGAAGATCTCCGGGTCCGGTTTCCTGTGTACCACGTCCTCGCCGGTCACGATGGCGTCAAAGGTGGACATAGGCAGTTTGATCTCGCGCAGGTTGCCTTCGGCTTTGCGGAAGTCCGCGCTGGTCGCCAGGGCGATCTTCTTCCCGGCCTTGCGGCACTTCTCCAAAAACGTGTGTACCCCCGGCAGGGCTTCGAGCTGTCCGCGGATGATGTCGAGGTAGATGTCGTAGGTCCGCTTCTTGGCTTCTTCGATGACCAGCGGAAAGTTGTATTTCTCAGCCACGCCGCCGACATAGCGGTTCTCGCCCGCGCCCACGAAGGGCAGGAAGTCCTCCGGCTGCACGGTAAGCCCGCGCTCCGCGAACATCATGCATGCGGCCTTGCAGATGAACGGCTCCGAATCGAGCAGGACGCCGTCCATATCGAAAATCACGCCCTCGGGCAGCGATGCGGTTGTGGGTGTCATGTGATCAGCTACCTGAAAGAGATAATTCCAGATACCAGTGGGGGAAGATGCGGCACTCAGGGCGGTTTGTCAATGCTCCTGCAAAATCAGCTTGTGAGAGCGTGTTTTTTCAGCGAGTACCTGTTGCTAAACTGAGCCCTTCGAACAGACCGCGCATTGGACAGGCGCGCACTTGAACCACGGGAAGATATTCCCGACCCGCTGTTTTTGTTGTACACTGCCGCCCGGCACAGATGGACATTGGATTTGATCTGCCGGGAGGGCTTTCATGGTTGTGACCGCGGACCCCATTCGAGACATTGCCGACCTCGAAGATCGCCTCAGCGCGCCGACGCCGGGGCTGATCGAATCGCTCCGGCGGGTTGAGGGCGACATTCTAGTGCTGGGCGTGGGCGGCAAGATGGGGCCGACGCTGGCCCGCATGGCCGTTCGGGCCAGCGAGGAAGCCGGCGTGCGCCGCCGGGTGATCGGCGTGGCCCGCTTCTCGGTACCCGGCCTGGAGGCCCGCCTGAAAAGCTGGAAAGTTGAGACCGTTGCCTGCGATCTGCTGGACCGTGAGGCCCTCCAACGACTTCCAGATGCCCCCAACGTGATCTTCATGGCTGGCATGAAGTTCGGCAGCACCGGCCAGGAGGCGCTCACCTGGGCCATGAACAGCTATCTGCCGGGCATGGTCGCCGAGCGTTACCGCCAGAGCCGGATCGTCGTCTTCTCGACCGGCAACGTGTACCCGCTGACGCCGCTCTGGAAGGGCGGTTCTGTTGAGACCGACGCGGTCGACCCGGTGGGCGAGTACGCCATGAGCTGCCTGGGGCGGGAGCGCATCTTCGAGCATTTCAGCCGGATTCACGGCACGCCGGTCACCACCCTGCGGCTCACCTACGCCAACGAAGTACGTTACGGCGTGTTGGTAGACCTGGCCCGGAAAGTCTTCGAGGGGCGGCCCATCGATCTGTCCATGGGTCACGTGAACGTAATCTGGCAGGGCGATGCCAACGCCCAGGCCCTCCAATCGCTGGAACATGCCTCTTCGCCGCCGCTGGTGCTCAACATCACCGGCCCGGAGCAGTTGAGCGTCCGCCGCATCTGCGAGCAGTTCGGCCAGTGGATGGGCAAGCCGCCCGGCTTCACCGGCCAGGAGGCGTCCGACGCGCTGTTGGTCAATGCCCAGCGCTCCCACCGGCTGCTGGGCTATCCGCGCGTGGCCGTCGGACAGATCATGGAATGGGCGGCGGACTGGGTCATGCGCGGCGGCGAGAGCCTCGGCAAGCCGACGCACTTCGAGGTCCGCGACGGGAAGTTTTAGCAAGTAACACAACGGCCGCAGAGATTGCAGAGAATCAGATTAACCGCAGATGAACGCAGATGGATGCGGATCAGTTTCTTAATTTGCGTCCATCCGCGTGTATCTGCGGTTCCAATTCTTTGATCCTCTCTGCGTCCTCTGTGGCAAAATGGGCTGCTGATATGCATACACAACTGGACGAGAAAGTCGCTCGGATCATCCGGCAGGGCACGGTGATTCCCGCGCATCCCCTGGCCCTGACGGCCAGTCGCAAGCTTGATGAACGCCGGCAGCGGGCCTTGACGCGCTACTACATTGCCGCGGGGGCGGGCGGGATCGCGGTGGGGGTACACACCACCCAGTTCGCCATTCGCCGGCCGGAAGTCGGGCTCTACCGACCGGTGCTGGAGTTGGCCGCCGAGGAGGCCCGCCGGGCGGATGTACGGCGAAGCGTGCCCCTGGTGCGGGTGGCCGGCATTTGCGGGCCGACAGCGCAGGCCACGCGGGAGGCGGCCCTGGCCCGCGAATTGGGCTACCACGCCGGGCTGTTGAGCCTTTCGGCGCTTAAGGATGCCGATGAGGAGGCACTGATCGACCACTGCCGGGCGGTGGCCAAAATTATCCCGGTATTCGGCTTCTACCTGCAGCCGGCCGTCGGAGGGCGCGTGCTGCCGTATTCTTTCTGGCGGCGGTTTGCGGAGATCGAAGGGGTGGTGGCGATCAAGATCGCGCCCTTCAACCGCTACCAGACGCTGGACGTCGTCCGCGCGGTGGCCGAGTCCGGCCGCGACGATATCGCCCTCTACACCGGCAACGACGACAACATCATTCCCGACCTGGCGACGCCGTACCGCTTTCGCGTCAACGGCCAGACCGTCGAACGGCGAATCGTCGGCGGCTTGCTGGGGCATTGGGCGGTGTGGACCCGCAAGGCGGTGGAGATCTTTGAAAAGTGCCACCAGGCGGTTGCCGGCGGGACTGCCATTCCCGCCTCGCTCCTGGCCCTGGGTAATGCCGTCACCGACGCCAACGCCGCCTTCTTCGACGCCGCGAACGGTTTCGCCGGCTGTATCGCCGGCCTGCACGAAGTACTCCGCAGACAGGGGTTACTGGAGGGGATCTGGTGCCTCGACGAGAACGAAACGCTCAGCCCGGGGCAGGCGGCGGAGATCGACCGGGTTTACGCGGCCTGGCCAGATCTCAATGACGATGAGTTTGTGGCCCAAAATCGGGAGGAATGGTTGAAAGGCTGATGGTACGGGTTGGACGTGGGGGCAGTCGTACGCCGGCGATTCCTCTGGATCTCGTCTTCCACGCCTGATGACAACCGCCGATCTACTTCATCGCTTTCACCACTTCCGTTTCCTTATCGATCAGCGTCTGCAGGAAGTCATCAGACGTTTCCGCCGCCTTGAGGGCGGTGATGGTGGCCTCGTCGAGAATGCGCATGAGCCGGGCCAGGACGCGCAGGTGGTGCCGGTCGTCGTGGCAGCAGATCAGGAAGAAGAGGGAGGTCAGCCCGCCGTAGTTGGACCCAAAGGGTATGCCGTGGAGCGTCCGGGCCGCGCAGATCAGCGGCTCGGCCGAGGCATAGGGCATGGGTTGACGCGGGTGAGGGATGGCCACGCCGTTAGGCAGCGCGGTTGAGCACATCTCCTCGCGCTGTTGCAGGGCGTCAAGCAACCCCTCGGGGTCATACAGCAGATCAGTTTGTCCGGCCAAGCCGACCAGCTCGCGCAGCGCGGAAGCCTTGGTGTTGGCCCGAAGATGGATTTCAACCCCCTCCAGGCCGATGAGGTCGGTCACGATCATGCTCTGATCATCGAGGGAAACCTCACGCGGCCCCATGGCCTGCTCGATTCTCACCAAGCGGTCATCATCGTACGTGGGGATTTCCTGCTGCAGCCATTCGGTAACTCGGGCACGGTTGAACCGCCACTGCCCGCCCACTTTCTGCGCGGGCAACTTGCCCCGGTCGGCCATCCGCCGGACCTCATCAATACGCATGCCGACATGGCGAGCAAAGTCTTCAAGTGTCATATTCTGGTATGGCATGGCTATCACCCCGGTTTCATCGGCGGCGAATGTGCTATTCTACACTTATCGCCCTCACAAAGCGCTGCTTGGGTCTGTGCGGGGTCGCAAGTCCACCGGGTTGCCCGTGGGGGCGGCCCCAGTCGCCATGGTGGCAAACGGCCGGTACGGAGCCCGGCCGCTACAGCGCGACGACCGCCGGCATAGGGCAGAAACGGCCGGCACGGAGCCCTGCCGCCACGGCGAGACGACCGCCGGTATAGGGTGCAAACGGCAAGTACCGAGCCCGACCCGTATACGAGAACGGGGCGGCGGAGATCAGCCGGTCGGAGCTTTGGCGGTACGAAATCATGCCCTCTGGCCATCGCGCACGGTCCATTAGAACGGCCACGCCAGGGGAATCAGGATGGTCGCCGCGATCATCAGCAGGAAGTCCAGCGGCAATCCTATCTTCAGGAAATCTCCGAACTTATAACCACCCGGCCCCCAGACCATCATGTGCGTCTGGTAGCCGATGGGGGTGGCGAAGGCGGCCGAGGCGGCAAAGGCGACCGCCATGGCAAAGGGGCGGGCGTTGGCCTCGCACGCCTGGGCGGTGGCAATCGCGAACGGGAAGACCAGGGCGGCCGAGGCGTTGTTGGTCAGCAGCTCGCTCGACAGCATGGTGACCAGGTAGACGGCCGCGAGGGCGGCCCATGGGCCAAGGGTCGGCCCCGTGTAGCCGGTGACATGGGTAATGATGCCGGCAATCTGGTCCGCCGCACCGGATGCGTCGATGGCCTTGCCCAGCCCGAAGGACGCGGCGATGGCGATCAGCGTTTGAAAGTCCACGCTCTGCCGGGCCTCGGAGGCCGAGATGCAGCGGGTCGCGATCATCAGCCCGGCGATCAGGAAAGCGGCCACCGCCTCGGGGATGATCTGCGTGGCCAGCAGGGTAATCAGTACGGCCAGCAATCCCATGGCGAGCAAGGCCCGATCGTGCCGGATGGGGCGGGCCTCCTCTACATTGCCCACCAGGAAGAAGTCCGGGTTATTGCGGTGGGCCCGAACGAAGTGCGGGCCGGTCTGCAGCAGCAGCGTGTCCCCCGCGCGCATGACGATGTCGCCGATGCGCCCGTGCAGCCGGGCCCCGCCACGATGGACGGCAACGACTGCGGCGTTATACAAAGCCCGGAACTCCGCGTCGCGGATGCTCTTGCCGATGAGCGGGGACGTGCTCGAAATCACCGCCTCGCAGAGCCGGCGGTTCCGTCGGTCCGCGGCCTTGGTCTCGTAGCCGTCGTCCACGGCGGGGATCAAGCCGGGAATCCGCTCCAGGTCCACAATCGTGCTGACCACGCCGGTGAACGTCAGGCGGTCGCCGGCCCGGATGATCTCGTCCGGCTCGACCGGTGTGATGGTGCGATCCTGGCGGTTAATTTCGATCAGAAACAAACCCGGAAGGTGCCGCAGGCCGGCCGCCGCAACGGTCTGACCGATCAGCCGGCAGTTGGGCTGAACCAGCATGTCCACCAGGTAGTCACGGGTGGACTCGCCAAGCTGTTCCATCAGGCTCTTGTTGTCGGGCAACAGTTTGCGGCCAACGGTCAGCATGAACGCGCCGCCGATCAGCGCCATGGGCACCCCGACCTTGGCCAGCTCGAAGAGCCCCATCGGACGGAGTTGCTCGGCGAGCACGGGGTCGCCAGTGCCGTTGAGCGACACCCAATCCCTCATCAACCCGTCCACTACCAGGTTCGTACTGGTCCCGATTTTCGAGCAGATTCCGCCCAGGATGGTCATGAACGAGAGGGGAATGAGCATCCGTGAGGGAGACACGCCGTTTTTCCGGCACCAGTCCATGAGAATCGGAACAAACATGGCTACGATGGGCGTATTGTTCAGGAAGGCGGAGGAGACGGTCAGCACGACCAGCATGCGCGACAGTGCCCCGACCTCCCGGCGGGCTTTGCCCAGCATTCGGTGCCCGATGAGGTCCAGGGCCCCGGTCTCACGCAGGCCGGCGGCCACCACGAACAGGGCTCCGACCATCAACATGCTGGGATTGCCGAAACCGGCAAAAACTTCTCTGGAATTGATAATTCCCAGCAGACCGGCCATGATGGTCCCGCCGAGGAGCAGGACGTCCGCCGGCGCGTAATCGCGGGCCAGGCCGACGAAGATGACGATGATGATGACGTACATCAGCACGGCATGCCAGGGCTGGATCGCCTGCATGAGCCCGCCATGCCAGGTTTGCAATAGCGTGAACAATCCATCGGCGAGCAAAGTCGGTCGTCTCCTCGGATCCAGTGGATCTGTGGTCTGAAGAATCAGGCCATGATAGCGGAACGGTGCCGCTTGCCAAGTGAAGGTATTTTCAAGACAGGTATTAACGGCTGGACGTTCCCGTCGGGCACGCCGTGGGCGGAGGCCGCCCGTGCGGCCCGCGCGGCCGGCTTCGAGGCCCTTGAGCCGGTGCTGGATGCGGAAGGGGAGTTGAGCCTTCTGACTGATGAGAGCTCCTGTCGCCGACTTGGTGATCAGATCCGTGAAGCGGGACTGGAGATCGCCGGGCTGGCCACCGGCCTGTGGTGGCAGACACCGCTGACCTCGCCGGACCGCGCCGCCCGCCAGAAGGCCCTCGAACTGGGGGTGGCGGCGCTGGATCGGGCCCGCTGGCTGGGAGCTCCGGTGCTGCTGGTCGTGCCGGGGGTGGTCGGACGCTGGAACGCCCGGGAGCCGGCCGTGCCCTACGAAGAGGCCCTGTCGTACGCCTTTAACGCACTGCGGACCCTCTCGTTTGAGGCCGAGGCCCGCAATGTGATGATCGGTATCGAGAACGTCTGGAGCCGGTTTCTGCTCTCCCCGGTCGAGATGCGCGAACTGATCGACCATGTGAATTCCGCGTGGGTGCGGGCGTACCTGGATGTGGGCAACGTGCTCCAGTTCGGTTATCCGCAGGACTGGATTCAAACCCTGAGTACACGGATCATCCGCGTTCATGCCAAGGACTATCGCCTGGAGTCAGGAACCCCCCGGGGCTTCTGCCTGCCGGGCGATGGCGACGTGGATTGGCCGCAAGTCGTGGCGGCCCTCCGGCAGATTCGCTATGAAGGGCCGGTGACGTATGAGGGCCAGGGAGACTTGGTGGAAATCCGTCAGCGGCTGGACAGGGTGTTGAGCGGATGAAGATCCTTTTCGTGACGATGCAGTTCGGTCGGTCGTACACGCAGGGGACCGAACGGTACGTGACGACACTGGCCACGGCCTTGCGTCGCCGGGGGCACGAGGTGGCGATCCTGGCCGGCGACCCGCTTGGACTGGACAGGTCGCGGCGGCTCGGTGAGTGCGTTGACGAGAAGCAACAATTATTCGCATATCCGACCCGGGGCTGGATGGCGGTGGAGGGGCTTTCGCCGCGCCGATTGGCGCCCTTCCTGCGGCAATGGCGGCCGGACGTGGTCCATCTCAACACTCCCGCTCACATCGGCGCAGGCATGGCCCGGGCCGCCCGACAACTGAACATCCCGCTGATTATTACCGCTCATGATTTTTGGTGGATTTGCCCCAAGGGGACCTTGTTGCGCGGGGATGGGACCCTGTGCGACGGCAAACCAGACTGGAGGGAGTGTCTCCGCTGCATTGGCACCGGCCATTCCCGCCGGTGGGTACGAGGCCTGGCCGGACTGCGCTGGCTGCCTGCGTCTGCGTTGCTGGCGATGCACTACGTCGAGGCGGCCAGGCACGGCATGTCGCCGAAGGACATGTGGCGGTGGCCGGGTCGCCGAGCGTTCTTGCGCGAGGTGTTGCACGAGGCGGATGGTGTGATCTGTCCGTCGCGGACCATGCACGAGCTGTTGAGCGGCTCCAGGAGACAGCACGGCTGGCGCATCATTCGCAACGGCATCGCGGCCGAATGGTTTGCCAATCCCCGTGCGGTCTCCACACACGTGAAGTCGCCGTCCGAATTGACTATCGGCTATGCGGGCGCGCTGGCTCCGCACAAGGGGCCGCACCTGCTTCTGGAGGCCGTCAGACTGCTGGGATGGAAGCAGACTCGTATTCGTATCGCCGGCCCGGTCAACGAGCCGACATATGCAACTCGTCTGCACCAGGCAGCGGCGGGGCTGAACGTGGAGTTCCCCGGCAATCTTCCCGCCGGCATCATGCGGGATTTTCTGCGAAGCCTCGATGTTCTGGCGGTGACCAGCCTCTGGCTGGAGAATTGCCCTTACGTTGTGCTGGAGGCCCAAGCGGCTGGTGTGGCCGTGGTCGGGCCGGAACGGGGTGGCGTAGCGGAGTTGATCGCAGATGCGGGCTTGCGTTATCCCCTGGGCTCGGTCGAGGGTTTGGCCGGTGCGTTGGAATATGCTCGGACGCATCCGGCTGGATCAAAGCCGAGCGGCGTGCCGACGGAAGAGCAGATGGTGGAGGCCACCGAGGAGCTATACAGGCTGGTTTGCGCGTCGAAAGGTTCTTGCGGTCCGAGAGAGGAGGACGAGGCCTGTTCCAATGGGGACGCCGGTTCTTGCCTGTCGGCAGCGAGCCAGCCCAGGAATGCCGAATCAACGGCTGAGCGGCAGGGCTGGGTTGCCGCGATCAAACGGTGGTCATGGCCGGTCAGGCTGCGGATGCTTGCCGGTCAGCGGGAGATTCGTTCGTGGCTGCGACGGCACGGTGTGCCGTGGCCGGTATCGCGTCCGGCACGGGGCTTCCTGCGGTACAAACGGGCAAGGTCCAAGCTGTGCCCGGCGAAGTTGTCGGCCCTGCGGGTGCCGGGCGTGGAGGGGCTGACGTCGATTGTGCTGCCGGTGTACAACGGGGCGGCGTACCTGCGAGAGGCCATCGAGAGCGTCCTGGCCCAGACTCGGGCTGAGTTTGAGTTGATCGTGGTGGATGACGGCTCTACCGATGACACCCCCGATATCCTGGCGGAATATGCGTCGCGGGACCGGCGCATACGGGTGATCCGCCAGACTAATCAGAAGCTGCCAGCCGCCTTGAATGCCGGTTTTCGAGCCGCGGCGGGGGAGTTCCTTACCTGGACCAGCGCGGACAACCGCCTTCGCCCCGAATTCCTCGAATGCATGGTGGGGTGTCTGCTCCGTCACCCGGACTGGGACATGATCTACGCGAACGAGGATATCATCGATGAACGGGGCCGTCCGTTGCTCAAGAGCCCGCATTACCCGCTCTATCAGCGTCCCCTGGGCAGCAATCATCTGCATTTTCCTGCCACAACCTGCGAATTGAACGTGCGGCCCGACAACATTGTCGGTGGGGCGTTTCTGTATCGTTCGCGTGTGCGCTTTCTGATCGGCGATTACAGCCCATGGTGGTTCGGGTTGGAGGATTACGATTACTGGATGCGTGTTAACGCAATGCTCCGGCTCGAACATGCCGATTTCGACCACCCGGTTTACGAGTATCGATACCATGAGGATTCGCTGACCAGCCGGCAGGGAGGGCTGGCATCCAGGGAGAACGTGGCATGGCTGCTGGCGGCTGATACGGCCCGGCGGGAATCATTCGTGAAGCCCCTCGCGTGGCAAATCTGTGCGGATCCGCGTGACGAGCTATCCAACCGTCTGGCCGATCGCTTGAAGCGTGCCATCCTTGACGCGGGCCAGGTGGAGTTGGCTTCAACCGCGCTCGCAGAGAAAACGCAGCCAGGTCCGGCCGTGCATGTACGGATCGCGAGCAGCCTTGCCGAGCATCCGACGCTGCCCGAAGAGTTGCCGGCCGGTTGCTGCAAGGTGTTGGTGCTAACCTCTGAGGCGCCGTTGCCAACGCAGGTGCCGGAGGGATGGGATTTATATGCCGCGTGGTCCTCGTCGGCCAGCCCCCAACGTTTGGCGAGCGACCGCTGCGGCTGGCTGGTCACGTGCGATCTGGAGGGGCTGTTCGCCGCGATCGACATTCGGACGCGATGCGATCGCGCGCGGCGCAGCGAGGCCGGCTGGTCGAAGGACGTCGGCTAGTGCGAAGCCGGTTGACTTGCCAACCGGGTCGCTGTTCCGGTCTCAACTCTGTGGAGAATGAATCGGGCGGTGCTCTGGGGAGCTACCTGCACAAAAATGTTGGCGGCAGTGGCCTTGCCTTTGTGGATTTTGCCTTCCGCGACGAACCACCTCACCGGCTTTCCGCGGACAAAGACGTAAGTGCCGCGAGAGTCATCCTCGACTGGATGTTCAGTCACATCCCATCGCCATCTGGCCAAACGCCCCCCCCCCGCATCCACCAGTTCAACAAAGACCTCCCGGACTGACAATGGGTCCACAATCGTGAGATCCAGGCGGAGCGCCTCGCACGGGCTTAGATTCAGCGAGAGCCCTCCATATTGTGCGGCCGACACATCGGCGCCGCCTGATACCATGCATTCCAGGCCGGCACCGGTCGGTTTGATGCGGACATCGCTGCGGTAGACCCACGCCGGAGCGAAGGCGTCCAGTTTGGCGGACTCGAAGACAAGGTCATGGGTATCCGGAGTCTTGGCCGGGACCGGCCTGAGGGCGTAGAACGAGTCGGACAGGCCGGTTGCATGAACAAAAATGCTGGTGTGAATGGCGAATAAGGCCAGGGCAATCTTCACGGACCACGGAGGACGCTGACCAAGTTCTGTCGAACGGGTGAAGAGATCAGAAAGCAGCGCGGCCAGCAGGATATAGAGGAACGGGTCGGAAAGCACGCGGTATCGCATGCTGGCGACTGTCAGCGCCAGACCGCCGAAATACGTCCCCACCGGCAGGAGAATGACCGCCACCTCACGCCAGCGGGCAAGAGACAAAACCAGGGCCAGGAGGACCAGTGGGGACAGGGATGCCACGTTGAGCCAGGTGAGATAACTGAGATTGCGATCCACGATGGCTTTGGCGCGGGCGACGATCTCCGCGGGGGCCGGACTGCCGTACATGGATCGGAACTCCGCTGTCAGGAGCGGGTCTTCGGCCCGGAGGGGCGTCAGGGCCCGTGCAGCCCAATAGTCCGGTTCGGCACCCAGCAGGCGGGTTAATCGCACCCGGCAAAGGTTGAGATAACGTCCCGGATTCTGCCGAATCCAGGATCGAGCCGCATCTGCGTACATCCGGCCGCGCTTCACCGGGTTTGTTTCGGTGATGTACGGCGGCGAACCCATCTCCCCGTTCAGGCAACTGTCGTGGTTGGCGAAGTAAAGCGCCTCGCCGGAGATGCCGCCAAATACCGTTATCCCCAGCCCTGCGACATAGTTCCTCACTATCCATGGGGACAAGGCCAGCACTACGCCTGCCACGAAAACCGCGGGCTTTTTGAAATTCCATCGCCGGAATCTCAGGTCATACACCAGCAGCAGGATACAGGCGGGTAAAACGAACAGCACGGCGGAGCGGGTCAGCAATCCAAGGGCGAACAGTGCACCGGCCAGAACAAGAGCGCCGTATGCACGGCCGGATTCCCGGTCGCGCGCCCAATCCAGCGCCAGGATCGTGCCCAGCAGCAGGGGGACGGACAGGTTCTCCGACGCAAGTACCGGAATATAGGCGAGCATGGTGGGAGAAACAGCGTGCAGCAGACCTGCGAGGGTGGCGGTGCCGACGGAGAACACGCGCGCAGCCAAAAGGAACACCAGCCCTGAACTGATTGCCCCCATCAGAGCCTGCACAAACGCGACCTTCTGCACGTCCTCATCGAAAATCGCGTAGAGGCCCGCAAGGAAAACCGGGTACCCGGGGCCCTTGAAGGTCAGGTTGGAAAAGGACCTTTCGCTCAACACCTGACGAGCCTGGTCGTGGTAGTTGGCGAAATCAGAAACGGGGGTCACGTAGGAAAATCCGGCCCAGACAACGCGAATGCCAAGAGACAACGCGAACACCAGCAACAGCCGGCGCAACATCGAAAAACGCAGAGCTTGCCCCGAAGTCGCCTCATACCTGATCCGTACTGCCGCGTCTGTCTCGGGTCTCATACCTGCTCCCTGAAGACGAACGATTCGCCGAGAAAACGAAACGCAAGACCAGGGCTACCGCGCTGTCACCTCAATGTTGCCCAGGAGCATGCCCGGATCGGACGGGTTCGCTCCCGGCCAATCCGGCAGCAGCCAGCGATTGCTGGGATCCCACAGGACGAGCTTGACAGGGTACTGCCCCGGAGGCGCTTCCGGGGGAATCGTCCAACTGTACGTTTCAGCGATCATCTCTCCGACGCGCCACTCGTTGGGTGGATACGTACCGTGGCATGCCCGGGCCTTGTGGACAATGCGTTGGGCATCTGAAATCTGCTCGTACTCAGCGGGCCGGCCGGGATAGAGCCACAGCTCGAATGAAACATCCGTGTAGTCGTGGGCCGGGTTCACCAGCCGCCAGTACCGCGTCATCACAAATCGCTCGCCGCGCCGCACCGGGCCTTCCGGCAAGTCAAAGCCCACCAGCTCAAGCGCGTTGCCAAACAGGATGTGAGCGCGTCGGCTCATGTCCACTTGATTCTCCGTAATCTTCAGCATGGCGGCCTGGGACTTGAACGCCAGGACATGCCGGAGGCTGCCGGAGGGTTCGACGATGGACGTCAGGACACGCAGATCGCCGTTGCCCGGTTCGCGAAGTTGAGCTTCCAACTGCAACTCCGGCACGACAGGAAACCGTCCGAGCACTTCGGCCGCAAACTGTATCTGCGAAAAACGGTCGCAGGGGCCCGGTACGGGATCCAGCACATCGCCCCGACTTCCCGGCGGAAGGATTCGCCATACCCCGTAGCTCAGGTCATCCCACATGGGCCACCAGCGAACGAGCTGCATGCCGCTCAGATCCAACCCTCCGTAGCTGCCGCTGCGCCAGGCCGCCGCCGAACCGTAGTCGCAGAAATACTCCGCGCCTCTGATCTGCAAATAAGCTGGAATTCTGCAGGGTTTGAGATAGTTCTCCAGATAGTGCCGGTCGTTCATCAGGCCATCCAGGTTGATGATGCGCTGAGGCGAGGCGGCGTAGCTCACGATGCCGGCGCTGAAACAGCCGACCCGTGTGCCGGCCGGCAGATGAGTTTTCATCCACTCGCCGGCCCGATAGCAGGCCGAAACCCGGCCCGGCCCCCGCCCAAGCGCCCAAACGGGGTAGATGGCAAATGCGAGCATACAACCGGTGGCGACGCAGGCAAGGATGCCGGTTAGACGCTGCCGTGGCAGAGGGTCGTCAGCACACCTGTGCGCTTGAACTGCATCGATGAGCCGGGTGGGCACGAGCAGCAGTACGCCATATACAAGCCACAGGGCCACCAACTGCGGGGCGAAATACCAGAGGCCGTAGTCGGTGAATTGCGATAAGCATACCGCGTAGACGGCCACGTGCACGACGACGAACGCCAAGAGGCCTGCCAGGTACCAATGCCAGGCGCGGCCCAGCTTCACCGACCGGAAGCCCCGCAGGGCCAGAATGATCCCGCCGATTGCCAGCGCGACGAGGAAGATGCGCCGGGGCGTCCCCGCGGAGTAGACCGCTCCGGTCGCGGCCCACAAGGTGTGCTCGATGTTGTCGGCAATCGGCGCCGTGCTCATCTTGATGAGCATCCTGGCATGATACAGCAGCGAGCCGATCGCCCCCCCGTGGAGCGGCCCTCTGGCCGCCTGATAATGCAGCTTCACCAGACCACTGATCGGTGTAACGGCTCCGAAATAAGAATAGCTGAGAATGGCCATACCGCCCACGAGAAGGGTTCCCGGCACAGCCAGCCAGAGGGCGCCTCGGATGTTGAGCCCCAGTCGCGCGCTGCCGTCCGGCCTGATCAACCCCGCCAAAACCAGTATGCCCATGATCACGGCCAGCGCGGCGCTGTCGATGCGTGTCAGCGTAACCAGCGCCAGCAGCAGACCGAGCTTCAGGTAGAAGGAAGACGGGGCCCGCGACGGGGCCTGGACCGCGGAGGCCAGGTGTCTCGCGCCAAACCAGAAGATAAGTGCACACAGAAAGGCGTGCAGGCCGTTCTCCATGCCCTGGAATGCCATGCGCCCGCCAAAACCGGCCAGCGCAAAACCGGCGGCCGTCACCATTGCCGCCCAGGAGCTGAACTGGCGCATGGCCAGGTACAACAGCCCGGCCGCCCCGATCCAGAGCAGCCCTGAGAGCAGCACGACCGCCTGGACAACGGCCTCGTCGGAAGGAAGGACTGCGCACAGCGCGATGGTTATCAACGCCCAGAAAGGTTGAACGCCGTTGGTCGGCACTTCACCATCCAGGCTGTAGCCTTCGCCCGCCAGCAGATGGCGCGCGGGCACGATATAATAGAATGCGTCATCAATAGCGATGTTGAGCGCAAGCTGATCGGCGGGCCGGGCGGCGATCATGAACGCGCCTGCGATGCTCGCCCCCAACGTTGCCAGTAAGAGCGTCCGGCGCGCGAATCGTCCTCCCGCGCGGGGTGGGGCGGCAGGAACCCTGTCTCCTGCCTCGGAACGCCGATCCGCCGTCAAAGCGCTCAGCGTGCGGCTCATCGGGTTTGCTCCTTGGCGGCCGCGGCGGCCAACGCCTCCTCAACCTCTCGCACGCGCTCGGTCCATGAATTCAGCCGCCCGATTTCCCGCAGCCGTGCCCGGAAAGCAGCATTCTGGCCCTCCTCGCGGGCCTTGTCCAGGGCAACGGCGAATTCTTCCTCGCTGCGTACGATATGTACTTCCGGGAAGGCCATGCACTCGGGCATCGGCGAGGTGATCACCGGCTTGCCGCCGGCGAAGTACTCGTAGAGTTTGAGCGGCGAGGTGGCCAGGGTGATGTCGTTGATCGCGAATGGAATCGTGGCGACGGTGAAAGCGCGCAGATACGCCGGCAGGGTGGCGTAATCCCGCGGACCGATCCAGTGCACGTTCGGACACTTGAGCATCGGCCGGTCTTCCAGGCTGCCGTCGTAGTCCACCCCGATCAACACGAAATTCCAATCCGGCCGGCGACGGGCGACCTTTTCAAGCAGGTCGTAGTCGAACCACTGGGCGAGCGCTCCGTAGTAGCCCGCGATGGGCTTGCCTTCCTTGAGGATCTGGCGCATCCGCGGGTCATGCGGCATCGGCACCGTCTCGTCGGCGAAGAGATCGTCTTCCACTCCGTTGGGCAGGTAGAGGCGGTCGGGGCGATCTTGCAGAAGACTCTCCAGGTGCCGGGCCACGTAGGCGACCACGGACGCCTCGGCAAGCGCGCGCTGATGATTGCGCTTCATCAGGTCCAGGTCGTAGGGGTGAACGGCGAAATCGTCGATCAGGTCGTAGATCACCGGCGAGCCGGGCGCAAACCCATCTTTGAGATGATAGTTGTAGCAGAACGACCACAGAATGGGGTCGGGGATGCGGTGCAGCAGGTCGGGCGTGCCACGGAAGAGATAGAGATTCGGTTCGATCTCCTTGAAGCCCGAAAACCCGGTGAACCGGTCGCTGTCGTCGTACACCACGGTGTAGCCTTTTCGGGCCAGGCGCCGGGCCAGGTGGTGGGGGCGCTGGAAAAGCCATTGGCTCCAGTCAATGGAACGCAGGAACACCACGGCGCCCTTGCCGGCCCGGGCGCGCTCGCACACCTGGTTGACAGATTGCTCGCTGGGCTGGAAAGCCTCGAAGCCACCCGCCCGCCGGCGGCCGCCGCGCCGGAGCGGATCGGAGGTCAGGCGGTGGCTGCCGCGGCTGCGATGCAGTTCCCATACCAGCGGCCGGACGGCCGCGGCGTGGCCCTTGAAGGCCACCCACCGGAACACGTGGGCGTATGCCTGGTAGGCCTCCTGCCGGTCGATGGCTTCGCGGAGTGCGTCGCTGAGCGCCGGCGGCTCGGGATCCGCGGCCGTGGCCACCATCGCCGCGGCCAGTTCTTCGACGAAGGCCGGCTGTTCGCACTTCTCCTGGACCGCGAACTGGATGTGATCGTGCTCCAGCAAGGATCGGAACGGGTGCTTGACCACGATACCGCCCGTCTGGCTCAGGATTTCGCGGGCAGCGCCCGTGTCGGTTGCCACGCAGGGCAGACCGGCGTAAATCGCTTCGGCCAGCGCCAGGCTCCAGCCCTCGACGAAGGAGGGTTGAATGAACGCATCCGAGGCCAGCAGGAAGGGGAAGGGATCCTCGTGGTAGCCCAGGAGCCGGACTTTCTCTTCCAATTTGAGCCGTGAAATCTCCCGGCGGACCATGTCCGTGTATTCGTCATCCGACACCCGGCCCAGCAGGGCGACCCGGATGTGCGGGTTCTTTTCCAGGGCGACGGCCAGGGCCCGCACCAGGTGGAGCTGGCCCTTCACCGCCGAGATCGAGGCCGGGCAGAGAAAGACAAAGTCGTCGTCGGCAAAGCCAAGACGGGCGCGCTCCCGGGCCCGGTCTACGCGTTCCCGGGCCGCATCGATGGCGGACAAGTCGATGCCGTTGGCGGCCACCAGCATCTTGTTCGCCGGGAGGCCAAGCCGCTGCTCGGCATAGCCGGCCACTGAACTCGAAACGCACAGGTAGGCCGTGGTGTGGGCGTCGGCTTGCCGGTGGGCGGCAATGTCCTCGGGGGTGGACCACACGTATGCGTTGTGCACCGTCTGGATGAACGGCACACCCATTTCGTCCGCGATCTGCGCGCCAAAGAGCGAGTAGTGCGCATTGACAACGTCGATGCGCTCCTCGGTCAGCAATCGCCGGTACGCTGCCTCGCGGCCATCGTCCGGCAGAGTCAGGATGCGCAGTCCCGCCCGGCGAGCCTGCTCCGCCATGGGGCCCTGCCGGCCCAGGACCAGCAGGCTGACCTCGAACTCGGCCGGATCAAGCACGGCGGCCACGTCGAGTATGACGCGTTCAAGTCCTCCCTGCACGAAATCCTCCGCCTGCAGAAGCACGCGCAGGCGCCGCCCCGTCGGGCAATAGATGCGAGGAAGCGCGCGTGTGCAGTCTTCGGCCGGCAGGGTCTGGCGGGCAAAAATGTCGTTCTTGGCGAAAGCCAGGACCAGGTTGAACGCCGCCTGGCCGGGCGCCACCTCGAAAACCTGTCGCGTATAGAGGGCCAGTCTGTCGGCTGTTGCCGCGTCCGGAGCCAGGCACAGGTGGGCGAGCCGTTGAATCAGATGTCCGAGACGATAGGGGAGCGACGGTTCAGAGTCGCACCACACGGCCAGGCAATGCGTCTTGGGAAGCTGCCGCTCGTCGAGACGCTCCAGCGTATCGGCCCGCACGATAACCACTGTCTCTTCCCGTTCGCGGGCCATGGCGTTGTCGGCGGTCAGGCGGCGCACGGTGTGCCCGCTGATGTTCAGATGCTGAAGCCACTCATAGGTGGGATCATCCACGTAGATCTTCCAGGGACGCTGGTAATAGCTCCCGCGGCGCTGCTCATACCACATGAGCCGCTGGGCGCGCTGGTAGATCTGGTGCTCGGCCGCGCGGGCGTTCAGCGTGTTGTCGTGCACGCGATATCGATAGAGCAGGTCATCGGTTCCCAAATGACTGATCCGGAACAGCGCGTTCATGCGCATCCAGTAGTCGTAATCTTCCACGCCGAGAATCGGCACATAATCGCCCAGCAACCGACCGGCCCACCCGCGGTACATGAAGCAGGCCCCGATGAAGTTATCCTGCGTGGTGTTCAGACTGGTAGTCTCTCGAGGAAGATGGATCTCGGGAGAGTCCGGGGAACGGCGATTCTGCGGCCTGAAACTCGGGTCGCGCAGCGGCTGCCCGCGATCGTCGATGGCCAGGTAGTCGCAGTAGACCATCGCCGCCTCGGGGTTGGCCCGCAGGAAGGCAACCTGCTTCTCAAGCTGCTGGGGCTCCATGAGGTTGTCGGCGGAGGTCCATGTCCAGAACTCGCCGCGGGCGAAGTCGAATCCGTTGCTCAATGCCTTGGGGAGCTTCTGGTTCTCCTGCGTGAGGATGCGCACCTTTGGGTGGCCGGCATACTCGTTGAGAACGCGGGCAACGTCGTCCTTGGATCCGTCATTAACGATGATCAACTCGAAGTGGGGATAGGTCTGGGCCAGGACGCTCTCAATGGATTCACGCAGGAGATCGGCCTGGTTGTAAACCGGCAGGACCACGCTGACCAGGCCCGGCACGTCCGCTGCGAACCCGGCCCGCTCCGGAATCGCGGGCAGTTGCACCTGCCGGGCCTCGCCCGAGGCGAGGACCTGCGCCTTGCGCCAATTGCGGCCTAACGCCTTCCGCATCGCGGTCAGCAGCGCCCGGGGCCCTTGTCGGGCGTGAAAGCGGAAGCGGCGCTGCACGTGCATGCACCATCGGCCGAATCGGTCGCGCCGGCTTCCCAGCGGCATCAGGCCGAACCGCACGCGATAGGCAATCTGAAGCAGCTTCCATCCCGTGCTGTTGTAGATTCCATCCAACTGCTCTCGAAGCTGCGCGGACTGGCGGCACTGCTCCGCATGCATGCTGTCCAGCTTGTCGCTCCAGGCCCGCAGGTCGGCAAGTTCGGCGTACAGCCGCTGGGCCTCAGATCGTTTCCAGTCACGCTGGTTTTCGACGAACGCAAGGCGGTCGGCCAGCTCCTTCTCGCGGCTTTTGAATGCCTCTTCCTGACGTTCAAAGGCGGCCCGCAGGTCGGCAAGTTCTGCGTACAGCCGCTGAGCCTCGGCCCGCTCCCAGTCGCGAGCGCCCTCAGCGGCGGCAAGCCGTGCGCCGACCGCTTCGAGCTCCTGCTGTTGTCGGCCGGTCTCTGAACGGAGCCAGTTAATGGCCGCGTTTTGCTGGATAAGCTCCCGCTCCTGTACGGCGATGGTGCCGTAACGCTCCGCCGAGAGCCGGCGCCAGTACAGCAGCTCCAACGCGGAATTCCGGAACGCCTGCACCCAGGCCCAGCCCGGCCGGGCTGGCCAGTGCTGCAGGCCCACCAGGCCATATGCGCATCGCGTGGCCAGGTCGAGGACCTGGGTGGCCTCGGGCAGCCCGAACTCGACCACCTTTTCGGGGCTTCCCCAGATGTTGAGCCAGTCGCCGGAGAGCACACGCTGCGCTTCCCGCAAGGCGGCCTGCCAGTTTGCGGCCGCCGATTCGAGGTCGCCGGCGGAGGCGGCAATCAACCCCGCATGGAAGAGGGCATCCACGGTTTTGGTGGCCAGCAGCGGACTGAACCTTAGGCAATCCATCCGGCCGCACTTGAGAAACGCCTCGCGGGCCTGCTCGAGCCGGCCGGTCGCCAGGTACAACAGACCGGCCAGATACTGGTTGGAGATTCGCCATCGCCAGGCATGGGCGGTATCGTCGGCGGAAGCGTGGTAAGCTTCGATGGTCTCCAGCAGTTTGTCCGTCTTTGCGACGCTCAATCCCGCATCATCGAGAAGCCGATAGCCGAGGACGCACAGGGCCGCACCGGCATCCGCGGAGCCGGGTCGAGAGGTCTCGAGCACTTTTCTGGCCATGCGCTCGAGCGCGTGCGGGTCGGTCATCCGCATGCCTATCGAGACCATACCCTTGACCAGCCACGGATTGTCGTAGTCGCGGCCGAAGGCGGTGATGTGATAAGCCTGATGGTCGTGGTGCGGAAAGCTGGTCTCGCGGTATCCCTCCCTGGGAGCGCCGACCGGGTCTTTCATGGCCACCGCCAGCCACCATTCGGCCGGGGTTTCGGAATGCTCTTCGAGGGGCACTTCCCGCAGGCGACGAGGGCTGTCGCTCAGCTTGAGGCCGCCGCCGGCCGTCTGGGCGTAGAGCTTCTCCGGAACGAAGCAGCGCTCGAGCTGGGCTCTGAGTTTCGGCCAGGTGTATACGTGCAGGTGCGCGGGGTTGGGGTCCTTGCCGCTCTTATCCACCCACTCGTTCGGAACGCTGACCACGACTCGACCGCCGGGCCGCAGCACGCGGCGGATCTCGGCCAGGAACGACTCGGGGTCGGGCAAATGTTCGAGCGTCTCCATGGAAACCACGTAATCCACGGAGTGGTCCGGCAGGAAGCCCAAGTCGGCGACGTCCGCCTCTCTGAACTCCACGCCGGGCAGGGCATAATTCGCGCGCGCGTATTCAACGGCATAGCGGCTCGCGTCAATGCCGATGATGCGGCCTGCCGGAGTGCAACTGGCCAGCACCGCCGAACCGTAGCCGAGCCCGCAGGCGGCGTCCAGGACAACGTCTCCCGGTCGAACGAACGTGCAGGCCAGATGATAGCGGGCGATATGGGCGTCGGCGCGCCGACCCGTCTCGCGCAGCATGTCCATGTGTAGATCGCGCTCCGGGGCGAGCGCTTCAAGCGGGTACCTGGCCAGCGCGGCGTGGGGAATCTTCTCGACTACCACGTTGATCAGGCCCTGCTCGTGTTCCAGGGACTCGTAGGGGAACTGCGTCTGCGATCGTGGGTGCTTGCGAAAGCCCGCCTGAAAGAGGGCGTTTTCCCACCAGTCGCGGCCATGAACGGTGCGACGCCAGCGATTATCGCAATCCGGCGTCGTGGCGATGGTCAGAAACAATGAACGGCGTGTTACCCGCCGAAGCTCCTGTAACGCCCGGGCCACGTCGCTCTCTTCAAGACATTCGAGAACATGCGTACACAGCAGCGTGTCGAACGACTCGTCAGGAAACGGCAGATCGAGCAGGGAGCCGAGGTGAGATCGGCCCGGAGCGACCATGCTCAGGGCCTGAACGGGCCGTTGGGCAATATCCACTCCGTGGGCATCCACGCCTTTTCTGAGCAAGGCGCGCACCATGCCGCCCATCCCGCATCCGACATCCAGGTAGCGGCCACCACCGCACAGCGACAGGATCTGGTCAACGATCGTCGCGTCGTTCCCGTGGTGCTCCCGGCGCTGGCCGTCGGCCTGGTTCCAGAAATCATCATAGAGTTTTCGGTAATCCGTGGTCGGCATTCCTCTTCACCCCTGGTGTGGATTGGGCAGCTTCAGAACGGCGGGGACATCCTTCACCCAATCATCGTCGGCTTCATAACCCCACGCGCGCAACTCCTCACCGGCCAGCCGGCAAAACACGTCCGCGTCTTGGCGGGTGAAGTAGTTGCGCCAGTCACCGGTAACCCCCTTGCGCACGTGGGCGGTCGGGTCTTCCTCTCCGCGCCGGCGGCCTCCTGACATCTTTTCGAAGGAGGCGTTTTGAACGGCATGATCAACAATGTCTCTGGATGCATCCACGCCCAGGAATGAAAACAGCCCGGCCAGCACGGTGGGGAAATCCTGGATCATGTCCTCGTACCGGACGGTTAAGATCCGATGCCGGGGGCGCAGCAGCTTTGCCACCTGAATGGCCGTGGTCCACAGGTCGCACCACTGCGACAGATCCTGGTCTGAGAAAAAACGCTCGAGTTGAACCCCTTGCCGGCGCTCGACAAAGTACGCCACACGCTGCCGGCGGATCGGATCGTCGCCTTCTCCCGTCGTTTTGTTCAGCCAGTGAAATACCCCGCTGGTCGCGACGTCTCGGCCGTCACGAATCAATTGGATAATGGGCGCATCCGGGCAGCACCGCTGGATACCGGCAGCCACCGCCTCGGCCGTTCCGGGGTACGGGGTGAGCTTGTCCACCAGGAGAGTTTTCGAAGAGACGTCCAACAGGCATTCGTCGAGGGTAGCAACGAACCGGGACAGCATAAGGGCAGCCAGTTCCTCCGGATTGACCGGCAGATCGCCACCATGGACCACCGGGGCCAGGCTGCTCATGTAATAGTCCGTCGTCAATCGCAATCGCGGACGAGCCGCCCCGGCATCCTGAACCGTGTCCCAGTACATTCCAAAGAGCCGTCTCTCGACACAGAGGATTTCCGGATGCGCATTGAGCGCTCGTCGCAGCCAGGTCGTTCCCGACCGGGGACAAGCCAGCACGAAAGCCGGTACGGGCCTGGGCCGGCCTGGCAGCCTCCCGCGGCTCTCCTCCGGCTGGGATGTGGGGTTGCCGGATAATCCCAACAGTCTTTTCAAGAGCCGCATCGTAGACCTCTGTTCACTTGACAACTCCCGTGTCCGGCGACTGCACGGAACTGATCTGGGCACGGGCGCACAGGTCGCAAACGCCGCCGAAGAAATGACGATCCGTGAGCACCTGCACATGGAAGAATGCCGCCTCATCCCGCCAGTGAAGCATGCGCTGGGCCCCAAAGAACCGTCGCTGCTCTTCGGCCACCAGGGCCTGTACCTCGTAAAAGTTCTGGCCCAGGCGACACACAAACTCGAAGTCGACGGTCACGATTTCGCCCTTGGCGAAGGCCTTGTCCCAGAACACCGTTCCCTCATGCCCGGATTCCCATATTTCCACATCCTGGTTGAATGTACCCCAGGAGTAGATCTTTACGCCTTCCTTGCTGCGCAGCCGGAAACCGACGTTCAGATGATTCATGTCGCGATTCAGGAGAACGGCTATTCTGATCACGACCAGGTCGCCGGGATTGAAGACCGAGGTGGGTTCACGCTCCTCGTTCAGGACCTTGCAGGCGATCACTTCCGCGTCAAGATCGCCAAAGGAGAAAGCCGCTGATCGCTGCGAGGTACCGGAGGATGTCGATGCGGTCGGAGCCGGAACTGTCTGGCTTCCCCTGGACATGGCCTTGACGACGCTCTCCGAGTAGCTCTTCTCGGCCTCGTGAAGCAGGCGACGGTACTCCAATACGACTTCCGCGGACGATCCCAGGGCCCGGACCTGCCCCCCATCCAGCAGCAGGGCCCGCGTGGTCAGCGTCCGGACCGACTCCTGATCGTGCGATACGAAGACCAGCGTCAGGCCCTTGGCGCGCATCTCTTCGAGTTTCTGGTAACAGCGCTTCTGGAAGAGCGAATCGCCCACCGCCAGGGCCTCGTCCACGATCAGGATGTCCGGCTCGAGCTGGATCTGGACGGCGAAGGCCAGCCGGACGAGCATACCTGTCGAATAGGTTTTGACCGGCATGTCGATGAACTGGCCGATATCCGCGAAGGCGGCGATCGCGTCGAAACGCCGCTCGACCTCCGGCTTGGTCATTCCCAGGATGGCCCCATTCAGAAACGCGTTCTCGCGACCTGTGAAGTCCGGATTGAATCCCGATCCCAGTTCCAGCAGGGCGGCCACCCGGCCATGGACCTCGACCTCGCCATGGGTGGGGCGCAGCGTGCCCGCGATGATTTGCAGGAGTGTGCTTTTGCCGGAACCGTTCCGGCCGATGATGCCGATGGATTCGCCTCGGCGCACCTCGAAGGAAATGTCCCGCAGGGCCCAGAATTCCCTGTAGTACCGCCGCTTGCCCCGCCAGAGCGTCTGCTTGAGGCGATCGATCGGCTTGTCATAGATCTCATAACACTTGCTGATCCCGCGGACGGAGATAACCGGCTCCGTGGAAGCGTCCTGCCGCGAGGCCTCCAACGCGGAATCCGCCACAGCCAGTTCCGGGCTAGAGGACATCAGCAAACCCCCGTCTGGTCTTCATGAACCACACGTAGCCGCCCTGCATGGCCACGGCCGAGATCAGCGTGACGCTCAGCAAGGCGCCCCAATCGGGAGACTGGCCCCACAGCAGCACGGCCCGGGCGCTCTGCACGATCGGCGTCAACGGGTTGAGCAGCATCACCTTGCGAAAGCCCGGCGGAACCTGTTCGAGGGTGTAAAAAATGGGCGACAGAAACATCAGCATCTGAAGTGCCACGCCGATGAACTGGCCGATATCGCGCACATAGACCCCGAGTGAAGCCAGGAACCAGGCCAGGCCCGCGCTGAGCATGGCCAGTGGCAGCACCACCAGCGGAAACCAGTACAGCGTCGCGGAGACCTGCTGCGCGAACACCAGCGATCCGATCAGCAGCACCGCGATGCCCGCCAGAAACTGCACCATCGCGGCCCCCAGCGAACACACGGGGAGGATTTCCAGCGGGAATACCACCTTCTTGACATAATTGGGATTTCCCAGGATCAGCGTGGGGGCGGCGCCCAGGGTTTCAGCAAAAAGCCCGTACACCAGCAAGCCTGAATAGAGGGTCAGAGCCACGCTGATCATGGAGCTGTTGGTCGTGTTTCCCCATTTGGCCTTGAGCACCACGCCGAAAACGAAGGTGTAAACCGTCAACATCAGCAGCGGGAACACGAACGACCATGCCAGACCCAGAGCCGACCCACGGTAGCGGGCCAGGACATTGCGCCAGGTAAGTTGCCGGATCAACTCGCGGTGCGCCCACAGCGTGCGCAGCAAAACCGTGGGGCGAAGATAATGACTCACCGGCAATGAGCGAGTGGTGATCAGGGTTGTACTTAAATCCATGATACCATTCTAACGCTGAGGTACAGGGCGGCAAGCACGGTGCACGGCGATGCCGACCTGCCTCGTGATGTTAATAGTTCTTGCTGCTTTTAACGGCATGGCCCACCGCCAGCGTTCCCGCAAGCCGCTGCTCTACAGACGGTTATAGTGGATACCGCGCATTTCGATCCGCAACGAAATCTGCGTCGCGCGATACCGACATCCGCCGATGTCGGCTTTCACGGCCGGTTCAGAGCAATGGTGCCCGGCCAGAGCGCTTCGGGGGGCAATTTGGGGCTGCGCGGGGCGAATCGTACGCGCTCAGGCGATCATGATTTCGAGATCTTGCCCGTGAACTCACCGATCGCCTGAACAATCCGCTCCGCCGCCCGCCCGTCCCCATACGGGCTGGCCCCGCGGGCCATGCGCGCGTAGGCGACCGGATCGCTCAGCAACCGGCCTGCCTCGGTGACGATCCGGTCGTGATTCGGGCCCACCAGCATGGCAACGCCGGCCTCGATCGCCTCCGGTCGTTCGCTCTCGTTGCGCATCACCAGTACCGGTTTGCCCAACGCAGGGGCCTCTTCCTGCACCCCGCCGGAGTCTGTCAGGATCAGCGTGGCCTGCTTCATGGCGGTTACGAACGGACCGTAGGAGAGTGGTTCACACAGATGGATGTGCGGCACGCCGTTCAGTATCGACTCAACCACCGGCCGGACCTGCGGATTGGGGTGTACCGGCCAGAGCACCTGCACATCCGGGTGTCGGACGCAGATTTCGCGAACGGCCGTGCAAACCTGTCGGATCGGCTCGCCAAAGCTGTCCCGCCGATGGGCGGTCACCAGGATCAGCCGGCGAGAGGGATCCAGAGGTACTCCGATCGGCGTGCTGGTTTCGGCCGCGGTCAACAACGCGTCGATGACCGTGTTGCCGGTCACGTGAATCCGCTCGTCGGCAATGCCTTCACGGAGCAGGTTGGCCCGGGCCTTGGGCGTGGGGGCAAAATGCAGCGCGGACAGATGTCCGGCCAGCAGGCGGTTGGCTTCCTCCGGGAAAGGGGAGGCAAGATTATGGCTGCGCAGGCCGGCCTCCACGTGCCCGAAGGGGATTCGCCGGTAGAAGGCGGCCAGTGCGGCGGTGAACACCGTCGTGGTGTCGCCCTGGGCCAGAACGATGTCGGGCTTCTCCTCGGCCAGCGTGCGATCCAACCGGACAATAAGCTGCGCCGTCAATTCGGGCAGACGCTGGTTGGCCGTCATGACGTTGAGATCGATGTCGGCGCTGAGCCCGAAAAACTCGAGCATCTGGTCGAGCAGATGGCGATGCTGGGCGGTGGCCAGCACCCGGCAGCGGGCCCATGGAGCCGCCTGAAGCGCCCGAATGACGGGCGCCATCTTGATTACTTCCGGGCGCGTACCGACGCAGCATAATACCGTCGTGGGGATGTTGCCGTCCTCCTTCACGTGGTCAGCCTCCTTGCCACCCCAATGTACAGCTTGGCGCAGCCCCGGTCAAACGGCCTGCCGGGAGGGCGTCAGCCGTGCTTTTCGCACGTTCAGCCGGTTTCCTGTCACTGCTCACAAGAGTCGAGCCGCTAGGCGTTTGCCGGCACCGGACCGGCCAGAAGCTCGTATTCGAGCAGCGGGGCGGTGTCGCCGCTGCAGACCAGCTCGATATTGCGACGGATTTCCGACAACTCTTTATCGATGAAGCGCCGGGCGACGGCCCGCTTGCGCTCATTCGCAGGGCCGGGAACCTGCCCCTCACGGCCGGCGGCCTGGCCCAGGAACAGGTGTCCGACGATGACCGCAATGGCCGCGTCCACGAGCTTCCGGCCATAGAGGTCCATGTACTCGGGGCCTTTGCTCTTCACGAACTCGATGCCTTTCATCACCAGGACCTTGCCCTCGGCCAGCTTGGCCTTCAGCTCGTTGAGCAGGGCGTCGCTGTACTGCCGGGCCTCGAATTCCTCGACGCGCTTCTCGAACGCGCCCGAGCACACGCCGCGGACCGCGGCCACGATCTGGAGCTGGCTGGTGCCCTCGTAGATGGTGGTGATGCGGGCGTCGCGCAGGAACCGCTCCACCGGGTAGTCGGTCATGTAGCCCGAGCCGCCCAGCACCTGGATGGCGTCGTAGGCCACCCGGTTGCACATCTCGGAGCAGTAATACTTGCTCATGGGCGTGAGCATGCCGTTGAGCCGCTTGAGCACGCGGGCGTCGGCCTTGCGCTGCTTGGTTTCCTCGGCGCTGATGTTCTTGTTGAACTCCAGGACGCGAAGATTGTTGTTCTCCAGATCGCACACCCGGCAGGTCTCGTAGGTAAGGGCCCGGCCGGCCTCGATGGCGATCCGCATGTCGGTGACCAGTTCGGCGACGGCCGGCAGTTTCTCAATCGGCACCCCGAACTGCTTGCGGGTATGGGCGTAGTTGCGGGCCACGCGGTAGGCGGCCTCGGCAATGCCCAGCGACTGCCCGGCGATGCCCACGCGGGCGCCGTTCATCAGGGCCATGACGTAGGTGATCAGGCCGCGCTGCCGCTCGCCGATCAGCTTGGCAGGCGCGTCATCGTATACCAGCTCGCAGGTCGGCGAGCCGTGGATGCCGAGCTTGTGCTCCAGGTGGCGGACCTTGATCCGCGGGCCGCGCTCGGCCAGGAACAGCGACAGGCCGCGCCCGTCCTTGATGTCCGGCTCACTGCGGGCCAGCGTCAACAGGATCTCGCCGCAGCCATTGGTAATGAAGCGTTTCACGCCCGTGAGCCGCCACTGACCGTCGGTATCCTGCCAGGCCCGCAGGCTGACAGCCTGAAGATCGCTGCCGGCATCGGGCTCGGTGAGCACCATCGCGCCGGTGACCTCGCCCTCGGAGAACCTGGGCAGGTATTCGTCTTTGATCTCTTCGGAGGCGAAGGCGTTAATGGTCTCGGCGATGCCCTGGAGGCCGAACAGGTTCATCAGCGAGGCGTCCGCCCGGCTGATGATCTCGACGGCCATGGTGTAAACCAGGTTGGGGCAGTTCAAACCGCCGTACTTGCGCGGCAGGGTGAAGCCCATCAAATCGGCCTGCGAGAGTACCTTCAGGTTCTCGCGAACGCCTTCGCCCAGCGTGACGGTGCCGTCCTCGTTGAGCTTGTTGCCCTCGAGGTCCACCTTCTCGGCGCGAGGCGCGATCTGGTTGCCGGCCACATCGCCGACGATGGTCAGGATGCGGCGGTAGTTATCGATCGCATCAGCGGCATCGACCGGGGCATACTCCGCGCCGGGGCCGGTGTTCTGCGTAAAATTGTCTTCCTGAACCGCAGCCAGCTCCGCCAGGTTCATGTGGTCGAAGAGGAACTGGATGTCGTCGTTGTCGGTGAAAAAGTTGGCCATCGTTTAGCTCTCTATTACTGAACTGTCAGTTGTCAGTGGTCAGTGGTCAGTTGTTGGGTCCGTGGTCCTTTAGTCAGTTGTTTCTATGGTCGTGGCTTCTCTTTGGCCTCGCGGCGTTGGGTGCCAATGGACGCCAGGTACGCATTCAAGGACGGAGCCAGTTCATCGACGATCGGCTTGAGCTTCGTCACGTCCTGCTCGGTCATCAGCCTGCGGCAGTAGGCGCGACGCAGGAAGTGCTGCGTCTCGTTCAACGAACCCCTCGCCACCCGCACGAACCGCCTGTTCTCCTTGTATGTGCCACGTCCGACGCCCTCCGCAATATTGGCTCCAATACTGTCGGCAGCATTAACTAATTGCTCGCCCACCGTGTGCCTGGCGAACGAGTCCCATTTCTGCACGATGCTCCAGATCTCGTCGGCCAGTGCCTCAGCCAATCGGTAGACTCGAAGATTCTCGAAGGCAGTTCGAGCCATAATCCATCTCGTCAGACAGAAGGCACCCCCTCAACTGACAAAAGGACAAGTGACCCAACAACTGACAACTGACCACTGACGACTGACTATCCGCGCTCCTTAATCGCCTTAATCATCATCGGAATCACCTTATTCAGATCCCCGACGATGCCGTAGTGGGCTACGCCGAAGATCGGCGCGTCCTTGTCCCAGTTGATCGCGATGATCTTGGCGGATTCCTCCATGCCCGCCCGATGCTGGACGGCGCCGCTGATGCCGCAGGCGACGTAGAGGGCCGGACGGACGGTGGTGCCGGTCTGGCCCACCTGGTGGTCCTTGCTGATGAAGCCGCCATCGACCGCCGCGCGGCTCGCGCCCACCGCGCCGCCCAAGGCGCCGGCCAGGTCGTGAATGAGCTGGAAGTTCTCCTTGCTGCCCACTCCGCCGCCGCCGGCCACGATGATGCGGGCCGCCTTGAGGTTCACTTTGCGGGCCTCGCGGTGACGTTCGATCAGCTTGACGGCCAGGTCGAAGTCGTTGAACTCGATCGTCTCTTCGATGATCTTGCCCGTGCGCTTGGGATCGCCTTCGCGCATCCGCATCACGCCCTCGCGGACGGTGGCCATCTGCGGCCAGCGATCGTAGTTGATGATGGTGGCGATGATGTTGCCGCCGAACGCCGGGCGGATCTGCATGAGCAGGTCCTTGTGCACCTGCTTGCTCTTGGGATCGGTGTAGTCGCCGATCTCCAGGTCGGTGCAGTCGGCGGTCAGGCCGGCCTTCAGCTCCGAGGCAATGCGCGGGGCGAGGTCGCGCCCAATAGGCGTCGCGCCGTACATCACGATCTGGGGCTTGTACTTCTCAATAAGCTGGCACATCACCCGCGCGTAGGGCAGCGTGCGATAGTGCTCCAATCGAGTGTCATGCACGTGGTAGACGTGATCCACCCCGTGGGCGATGAGCCGGTAGGACAACTCGCGAACGTTCCACCCGGCCAGCACCGCGCCCACCTTCACGCCCAGCCGGTCGGCCAGTTGGCGGGCACGGCCCACCAGCTCCAGCGACACGTCATTGAGGCTTTCGTCTTCCTGCTCGGCAAAGACCCAAACTTCGCCTTTACGGTTCACTTCGATCATGTATAGCTCTCAGCTTTCAGCGGTCAGCACTCAGCGGTCAGCAGTCAGCAATCAGCTTGCAGCGTTTAGCGGTCAGCTTTCAGTGGTCTTCGTGCAGTCAGTTCCAATCATCGTGTTCTGGCTCACCGCTGATCGCTGACCGCTGATTGCTGATCGCTTCCTCATCACCCGATCGTGTGATCCACGATCAGCTCATGAATCATCTTGCGGATGCCTTCCTCGGTGGGCTCCACGGGGGTGAACCCTTCCTTGGTCAGCACAATCGACTGGACGCGATGCACCTTGGTCGGCGAGCCGGCCATGCCGCACCACTGCAGGTCGGCCTGGATGTCATCGAGGTTCCACTGCTCGATCATAAGCCCCTTCGCCTGGAGGGCCTCCTGGCGGCGGGCCACCTCGGCCTCCTTCTCTGCCGCGGTGGCATCGGGAAGGGCGGCGTTCACCTCGCCGGCCAGTTCCACAACCGCCCTGGCGCGCTTGTAACGCATCACCCGGCGGGCGGCGGCCGGTCGCGGCTCGTTGGCCGTGTCCAGCACCGTCACCAGCACCGGCAGCCGGGTCTCGAGCACCTCCCAGCCGTTGCCCACGTTCCGGCGGATCCGGGCGGTTTTTCCAGACAAGTCGACCAATTTCTCAAAATAGGTCACTTGCGGCAGGTGGAGCTTTTCCGCAAGCTGCGGGCCGACCTGAGCGGTGTCGCCGTCGATGGCCTGCCGGCCGCAGAAGACGAAGTCATACCGCCCAATCTTGCGGACGGCCTGGCTCAGGATATAGCTGGTCGCCAGCGTGTCGCTGGCCGCTGCCCGGCGGTCGGTGATCAGAATGGCCCGGTCCGCTCCCCGATAGAGACAGTCGCGAAGGACCTCGCAGGCGGCCGGGGGGCCCATGGTCAGAACCGTCACTGTGCCGCCGTGTGCCTCCCGGATGGCCAGAGCCGCCTCCAGGGCGTGCAGGTCTTCAGGGTTGAAAATTGCAGGCAGGGCCGCACGGTTAACGGTGCCGTCGGCCTTCATGGCCTCACCGGTGATGTTGCTGGTGTCCGGCACCTGTTTGACGCAGACAATACAATCGTAGCTCACAAATCATCTCCGTCTGCTTTAATCGCCACGCTTCCGTTGAAGGTCGAAATACTAGCGGGGGGGGTGGTTTCCGTCAACGGTTCCAGCTTGCGTGCCACGGCCCTCGAGCCGTGCTGCATCGCGCCGGTGTCTTGCCGGTGCAGGGGGGCGGGCATCTTGCGAGCCTTCCTGAATCCGAAGGAGGGCGGGCATCTTGCCCACCTTTGTGAGTCTGAACGGAAAGCAGGTGTTATGTCCTGAAACGGCCGGCCACCCTTCGCCGTGGAGTTGCTCAGACCGCCACCGAATTATTGAGAACGGCCGGTACGGAGCCCGGCCGCTACGCGCGAAACAGCCGGGGCAGGGCCCATGCGCCAAGCGGAAACGGCCGGCGCGGAGCCCGAGCGCAAAGCGGGAACGGCCGGGGTGGAGCCCGAGTGTTAAGCGGAACCCCGCTTACGAAGCCCGGGCGCTATAGAAATATGGAGGGGGCCGGGCGATTCTTTGCACAACTTGACGCCCCTGATGGCCCCGCTACATTGGTCCGGGCTCTAAAATCCCCCATAGTGTCTGTCCATAGGAGGCCGTCATGAGAACGCTGTACGGGACACTGCTTCAGCCCCGCTCCGCCGACGATTGCGCCGTCACTCCCAAGATGGCTGTCCGCATTGGTCCGGACGGGCGGATCAGCGAGGTCTGCCAGCGGCCGGCCACTGGCCGGGACGTGTGCGGCGATGAGCAATGCTGGATTTTGCCCGGCTTTATCGACGCCCACCTGCACCTGCCGCAGTGGGACCGGCGGGGCATCGACGGCCTGTCCCTGCTCGATTGGCATGAACAGGTGGTATACCCGGCTGAGGCCCGGTTTGAGGATCCGGCCGTGGCCGAACGCCTCACCGAAGACTTCGTCACCCACATGATCGCCAACGGCACCACCACGGTGGCGGCCTTCGGCAGCCCGTACGCCGAGGCCACGGATCGGGCATTTACCGTATTTGCCCGTCGGGGGGTCCGGGCCATCCACGGCATGATGCTCAACGACCTGCACTGCCCGCCGGAACTCCGTCAGGATGCGGACAAGGCCCTGGATGCGTCGCGGGACTTGGCGGCGCGCTGGCACAATGCGGAGGGCGGGCGGTTGTCGTATGCCTTCAGTCCGCGCACGCCGGTGTCGTGCAGCGAGCGGATGATGCGCGGGGCGGCGGCCCTGGCGGGCATGCTCAAGTGCTACGTGCAGACCCACCTGGCCGAATCGCTGGCCTTGACGCGGGCGGCAAGAGAGAGCTTCCCCGATCGCGTGGATGAGGTGGATATTTTCGCCGAGATGGGGCTTCTGTCGCAGCGAACGCTGCTGGGCCATGGTGTCTTCCTCAACCAGCAACAGCGCCACCAGGTGGCCAAGACCCGGACGACGGTGGTGCACTGCCCGACCGCCAACCTCTTCCTGGAGGCCGGAGTCATGGACTACGTGGCCCATCGCTCCGCGGGCATTCGCATAGCCCTGGGCAGCAGCCTGGCGGGGGGGCACGATCCCTTCATGCCGCGCGTGGCGATCGAGTGTCTCCAGACGGCCAAGGGCCTGAAGATGCATGCCGTGCCGCGACGAACGTATGCCGTGCCCACTCCGGCGGAAGCCTGGTGGCTGCTCACGCGCGGGGCGGCCATGTCGCTGGAGCTCGACCACAAGATCGGTTCCATCGAGCCGGGCTTTGAGGCCGACTGCCTGGTGGTGCGTCCGGAGCCGTGGATTGCCGAGTTGCCGCCGGAGCGGCAGGTGTCGGCCCTGCTCTATACCCTCGGCCCGGAACAGATCGAGCACGTGTTTATCGCCGGACACCGTGTGGGGCCGTAAGCAGAAGTTGGAGAGATGGAGCGATGGAGAGTGGGGTGCCTGACCGTGTTCTCTCCATCTCTCATGCGCTCCATCGCTTCATCTGAGCAGTGTTTGCAGGAATTTGCATCTGGCGATCCAGGCCACAACAATAATTCGTTTTGATCGCCGGTTACCGGGGTTGCCCGGTCCTCGGGCACAATGAGGTCAAACCAACATGGGTCTGCTTGACGGACGTAAAGGTCTGATATTCGGCGTGGCGAACGACCGCAGCATCGCCTACCACATCGCGCGCAACCTTGTAGAGCACGGCGCCACCTGCGGGTTCTCGTATCTTCCCGGCGAGAAAATGGAACGGCGCGTGCGCAAAACGTTGGAGGACGGCGGGCTCTCGAACCCGTGGATGTTCCCCTGCGATGTAAGCAAGGATGAGGATCTCGACCGGCTCTTCGAGGCGGCCCGGGCTGAGTTTGATGCGCTGTCATTTGTGGTTCACTCGGTGGCCTTCGCCGACCGCGAGTACCTCAAGCTGGGCATGTTCGCCGAGACGCCGCGGGCGGTGTTCACCCAGGCGCTGGATATCTCCGCCTACACACTGATCGCGATTGCCCAACGGGCCCGGGGGCTCATGCCCAACGGCGGATCCATCGTCGCCCTGTCTTACTACGGCGCGGAGAAGGTAGTGCCCGGCTACAACGTCATGGGTGTGGCCAAGGCGGCCCTGGAGGCGGTGGCCCGATACCTGGCGGCCGATCTGGGCAGACACAACATCCGCGTGAACACGCTGTCGGCCGGACCGTGCCGGACGCTCTCGGCGATGGCCGTCGGCGGGATCGACGAGATGTTCGAATGGGTGGAGCGCAAAGCGCCGCTGTGCCGGAACATCGAGACCGACGAGGTCGGCAAGACGGCGGTGTATCTGTGCAGCGATCTGTCCAGCGGCGTAACCGGGGAGAATGTCTACGTCGATGCCGGGTATAACGTCATGGGAGTGTGAGGAGGGGCGAGGGGCGAGGGGGGAGCGAGACTGGGAGACAAGGGGACAAGGAGACATGGGGAGAAGGGGCGGGACAGATGGAGAGATAGAGAGATGGAGCGTAGGGGCGCTTGTGGGGCGCTGAGTGCGAAGGAACCGGGCGTAAACAGGGTGTCTCAGCGATCACCTTTCACCTTCCGAACCGCCGGCCACCCACTGATAGCTGACTGCTGAACGCTGATCGCTGACCGCTGATAGCTGACCGCTTATCCTGAACCCTGAGCCCCGAACCCTGAAAACTCTCCCAGCATTTCCCGCACGAGCTCAATGGGCAGGCCTACGACGTTGCTCCAGCTTCCCTCTACGCGGGTGACGAACTGATCGCCGGTGTCCTGGATGCCGTAGGCCCCGGCCTTGCCTTCCCAGTCGCCGCCGGCGATGTAGGCGTCGAGTTCATCGGGGGTCATGAGACGCATGGTGACTTTGGTCACGTCGTGGCGGATCATTCGCCGGCCGGTGGCCGGGTGGAGCAGGGTGACACCGGTGATTACGTCCTGCGTCGTGCCCAGCAGGTCGGAGAGGATCCGACGGGCATCGGCGGCGTCCCGAGGCTTGCCATAGATGCGGTTATCGAGGGCCACCACCGTGTCCGCCCCGAGGATGATGCGGTCGGGGTAGTCTTCGGCCAGCGAGGCAGCCTTGTAGTAGCTGAACGACTCGGCCAGCTCGGCCGGGCTACCTTGCCAGTTTTCGGTGGAGGGCTCGTCGAATCTGGGCGAGACGCCCTCAAAAGGGATGCCGGCCTCGCGCAACAGGGCCGCGCGCCGCGGGCTTTGGGAGGCGAGGATGATACGGTTCTGTGGCGTCTTCATCTTCTTTCCAGGAAAGTCAAGGCCGATCCTTCATCAGTGTGAAGCCCTGGAGTACCAATTGATCTTCGCCCCTTCAGGGCCGACCGGGCCCGTGACAGGGGCGACAGTGGCCGATGGAGCCCGAAGGGCCGATGGAGTCCGAAGGCCGATAGAGCCCGAAGCGCAAGCGAGGGAGTGATGAGCGGGCTCTGCCGGTCCCTCGCTTGCGCTTCGGGCTCAAGCTTGCGCTTCGGGTTCGAACTTGCGCTTCGGGCTCAAACCGATACCTTTCTGCTCTCGCCTGACCTGTTACGCAACCGGGCGAACCTCTCGCTTGTGCTCGGAGGGTGCTTCCCGGTCTGCCGCTACACAAGATCCCTACGAGAACGGCCGGTACGGAGCCCGGCCGCTACATGAGGTAGCTCTCACCATCGCAACGGCGAACGCCAGGCCTCGCTCAGCGCGTTCAGGTCGATGCGCTCGCCTTGCCAGTGGATCGCGGCGTCGTCCCGCGTGCGGGCAACTTCGAAGACGGTCACGCCGGGGAGGTCTTTTGCCAATTGCTCGACATCGGCGACGTGCTCCGGCCTGGCCTGGAGAATGTAGCCGCACGGGACCGGAGCGAACGGGGCAAACGCGCTGTCAGCCTGGGCCGTGATGTCCATTCCACACCGGCCGGCGAAGGCCATCTCCGCCAAGGCGGCCAACCAGCCCTCTTCGCCGCAGTCGTGGGCGGCAAGGATCGCGCCGCGCTGGATCAAGCCCGCAACCGCCTTGTGCAGCCTGGCGGCGTCGGCGATGTTGGCTTCGGGCCATTCGCGGGCCTTGAGGCCGACGAAGAACAACGGTGTGTTCCCCACCTCTGAAGAGGTGGGGCACCCAGTCCTCCCAGATGGTTTGTCCCCTGCTGAAGAGTTGGGACACCCGGTCTCTGAACCCTGAACCCTGAACCCTGAACCCTTCCCCTTCGCATCCATCGTCACGCACTTGCTCACATCCTCGATCACGCCGATGGCGCTGATGAGCAGCGTTTCGGGGATGCGGATACGGTTGTTGTGCAGGGGCACACGGCCCGCGAGTCGTTCGGCATCGGCCGGATCAAGGGCGAACTCGTTATTGAGCGAATCCTTGCCGGAGATGAACGGCGTGCCGTAGGTCACGGCGGCGTCGTGGCAGGCCTGGCAGGCGCGGACCAGCGCGCCCATCACTTCGGGGTCTTCGCAGTTGCCCCAGCAGAAGTTGTCCAGGATGGCCGTCCGGGAGGGGTCGCCGCCGACGCACACGATGTTGCGGATGGCTTCATCGATGGAAGCGACGGCCATCCAGTAGGGGTCCGTGCCCGGCCGCGAGGGATACAGGCCGTTGGCGATGGCGATGCCGCGCCGATCGGATTTCCCGCCGGGGAGCGGGCGGACGACCGCCGCGTCGGAGGGGCCGTCGCCGGGGCCGGTCAGCGGTTTGATGATCGTGCCACCCTGGACCTCGTGGTCGTACTGGCGGATAACCCACTCTTTGCTGGAGGTGTCCAGTTGCGAGAGGGTAGCAAGGAGCTTCTCCTTGTCCCCCACCTCTGAAGAGGTGGGGCACCCGATCCTCCCAGACGACTTCGTGTCCCCCGAAGAGGTGGGGCACCCGGTCTCTGAAGAGATGGAACGTCCCGTCTCTGAACCTTGAACCCTGAACCCTGAACCCTCATTCCACACCGCCGTCCGCTGAGTCTTCGGCACGCCGTGATGCAGAAACTGGGTATCGATATCGCCGACGGTCTGGCCGTCATAGCGGATCAGCAGCCGGCCATTGTTGCCGAACGTGCCGATGACCGTGGCCTCAACGCCCTCGGCTTTGCAGATGGCGGCCATCGCCTCCCAGTTGGCCGGCGGGACGCTGAAGACCATCCGTTCCTGGGCCTCGCTGATCCAGATTTCGTCGTAGCGCAGGCCGGCATATTTGAGCGGCACTCTTTCCAGATCGACCACCGCGCCAAGCGTCTGGCCCATCTCGCCGACCGCACTGGACAGGCCGCCGGCGCCGCAGTCGGTGACGGCGGTGTAGAGGCAGCCGCGTTCGTGATCGCGGGCCTGCAGCAGGGCGTCGGTAACCTGTTTTTCGGTGATGGCGTTGCCGATCTGCACGGCGTGCGAAAACTCGTCGGCGTGTTTGTCGGTCAACTCGGCGGAGGAGAACGTCGCCCCATGGATGCCGTCGCGCCCGGTCCGGCCGCCGATGACGACGATCAGATCGCCGGGTTGCGGCTCCTTCCGAATGAGGTTCCGCGGGATCAGGCCGACGCAGCCGCAGAAGACCAGTGGGTTGCCCAGATAGCGGTCATCGAAGGCGATGGCCCCGTTGATGGTGGGGATGCCCATGCGGTTGCCGTAATCGCGCACGCCGGAGACGATGCCTTTGAGCACCCGGCGGGGATGCAGCACGCCCTTGGGCAGCAGGTCCATCGGGAAGTCGGGCGTCCCCACGCAGAAGACGTCGGTATTGGCGATCGGCTTGGCCCCCAGCCCGCAGCCCAGCACGTCGCGGATGACGCCGCCGATGCCCGTCGCTGAACCGCCGTAGGGCTCGATGGCCGAGGGGTGATTGTGTGTCTCGACCTTGAAGGCCACGCCATAGTCGTCGTCGAAGGTGATAATCCCGGCGTTGTCCTCGAAAACGGAAAGGCACCAATCCACCCGGCCGGATTTGATCAGCTCGTGCGTGGCCTTGGCGATGGTGTCTTTGAGAAGATTCTCGTAGGTGATTTCGACCTGGTGGCCCTTAGTCCCTGGTTCTTTGTCCTTTGTCGATGGCGGGAACGGAGCGCCCGTATAGCGCACGGCGCTCTTGAGCGTTTTGTGGACGCAGTGTTCGCTCCAGGTCTGGGCAATGGTTTCCAGCTCGAGGTCGGTGGGGTCGCGGCCCAGGTCGCGGTAGTGGTTCTGGATGGTTCTCATTTCCTCCAGCGAGAGGAACAGGTGTCCCTCGCGGGAGAGCTTTCTGAGCCCGTCCTCGTCGAGTTCACGGATGGCCACGTGGCGCAGCTCAAAGGGGCGTTCCGGAGCCACCGGCAGGCGGTCCGGCCGGGGGTCGTGCCGGCCAAAGCCGCTGAGGTAGACATCTTCGATGCAATCGTTGAACAGCAACCGGCGGGCGATGAACTCCAACTCCTCGATCGAGCGCACGCCCTTCAGGCGGTACAGCCGGGCCGTGGATAGGCCGAGCTTTTCAGCGGCGATGCCCATGTCCTCAATCGCGGCCAGCGCCGAATTGGCCACCGGGTCCATGACCCCGCCCTTCAAGTGTACCTCGACGATGCAGTCCTGATTCTGAGACGTGGTCCCGTTATGGTTCCCGGCACTGCAGGTAAAGGTCTCCGTGACCGGGTCGACGAGCAACTGCGCGGCGATCCGCTCCACCTGGTCGCGGGGAAGCGTCCCTTCCAGCAGGTAAAGCCGACTGGAGGCGACAGCCTTTACATGGGGCCGGCCCAGCTCATGGATATCCTTCAACACGGCCGCACCGTGAGCATCCAGCGCTGCGCTTTTCGGGGCTACGCTGATACGCCAGAGCTGCATTGCTCCCCGCTTGCCCCCATCCGGCGAGCCTTCCGGAGTATCTGAACCCTGAACCCTGAACCCTGAACCCTCTTTACGGCTGTCACTCATGTCGGGAATTCTTCCTTCTTATAACGGCGGGCAACCCAGGCGTCGCGCTCGCGCCGGCTCAATTCTAGCCATTCAAAGATCGCCTCCGCATCGTCACGGGCCAGCTTGTCGCGGAAGCGGGTCAATTCAGCGATCAACCCGTCCAGCGCCTTGCGGACTGCCTCGCTGTTGGTGCGGAAAATGTCCGTCCATAGCGCGGCGTCGCCGCTGGCGATGCGGGTGGTATCACCGAAGCCCGGTCCGGCCAGATCGATGGCCGAATCCTTCAGGGCCAGGCGGACCAGGGCCGTTGCCACCGCGTGCGGCAAATGGCTGACCCGGGCTAGCAGGGCGTCGTGCCGCTGAGGCGTCAGCACCCGGGGACGGCCGCCCAACGCCTCCCAGAACCTTTCGAGCCATTTCACATCGGCCGGCGCGGTTCTGGATGTCGGTGTAATAAGGCATACGGCCCGCTCGAACAGGTCAGCCCGCGCGAATTCGACGCCGGTCTTCTCTGAGCCGGCCATAGGGTGCGAGCCGACAAAACGCACGGTCCTGGGCAGGCACCGCCGGGCCATGCGCAGGACCTCGACCTTGGTACTGCCCACGTCGGTGACCAGCGTGCCGGGTTTCAATGCACCGGCCATGGCCCGCATGAGACCCTCGAACTGGCCGATGGGGGCACACAGGATAACCAGATCCGCCCGGGCAACACCCGTGGCGATATCCTGAGTGACCTCATCCACCGCTCCGTACTGCATGGCCGCTTCCAGGGAGGTCGCACGGCGTCCAATACCGACGCGGGTTCCCCGGAACCCACGGGCCCGCAAGGCCAGACCGATGGAACCGCCCAGCAGGCCGACGCCGACGATCGCGATGCGGGATAAGGCTTTGTCCTGGAGTATCTTATGCACGTGCGGGGCTCTCATTGGTGAGCAGGTAATGTAGCCGGGCGGTTCTCCGCCGTCAACCGGAGCAAGGAACGCCGGTACGCACCCCCTGATGCAACGCCGCCACGGCCCAAAGAGGTCGAGATGGGCTGCTGCACGGCGCTGGCCGGTCGGCGATGCGAGTTGCACATGATAGGGCAGCGCCAGTGGCGGGACGGATAGGCGTCACAAAGTCGAGGGGAAGCGGGCGATCGAAACCGAAACCAGAGGAAAGGCCGGCCCGCGGATGGCTTGGAATCAACTGTTCAGCTTCGTATTATGGTCGAGAATGATCTGACTCTCATCTGGAGGGCATGCTCATGCCTACCGTAATGCGAGCTGATGCTGTGGTGAACCGCTATTTTCTCGAGATGCGCGCGAAGGTTCTCGACGTGGCCGCCGCATTGGATCGGATTGAGCGGGCGGAGGGGGTCGAGCATCTCCGTCATGACGAGCGTCTGGCCAAGCTGCGCAGCGCGATTGAGGTGCTGCTCGACGACCAGCCGAACCGGGCGGAGCGCGTGTTGATGATCTTTTCTGATCCCTATGAGCCGGACTGGCCGCGGCCGGCAAGGCGACCGTAAGGCTTGTCCTCTGTCGTTTTCCCTTGCCGATGGGCAGGATATCCGGATCGTCTGGAGTCCGCTTCCGGCAGGGGGGCGAGAGGCGGGAAAGCGGCTACGCACCTGGTGACGGGGCACAGCGTCCGCCCCGGTGATAAAGGTCAATCAGACACCTGCCGTCTTTGGAGATGCGACGATGAACTACATTGATCCGCACATCCACATGATTTCCCGGGTGACGGATGATTACGAAAAGCTGGCCCACATGGGCTGCGTGGCCGTCAGCGAGCCGGCCTTCTGGGCGGGGTTCGACCGCGGATCGGCGGCGGCTTTTCACGATTACTTCCGGCAGCTCACCGAATACGAACCCAAACGAGCCGCACAGTTCGGAGTGCGCCATTTCTGTTGGCTGTGCATCAACGCCAAAGAGGCCGAGAACGTTTCGCTGTCGCGCGAAGTGATCGCCATGATCCCCGAGTTTCTCAAGGCACCCAACGTCCTGGGCATCGGCGAGATCGGGCTGAACAAGAACACCGCCAACGAGGCCACCATCTTCCAGGAGCACCTTGAGCTGGCGGCCCGTCATGAGGAGCTGGTGCTGGTGCATACGCCGCACCTGCAGGACAAGTACAAGGGCACGCGGATGATCCTGGACATGGTGAAGGAGATCGGCCGGATCCCCCCCGAGCGGGTGATTATCGACCATGTCGAGGAACATACCGTCGGTCCCGCGCTGGCTGCCGGCCACTGGGTGGGCATGACGCTCTACCCGACGACCAAGTGCACGCCGCAGCGGGCGGCGGATATTGTGGAGCGTTATGGCGCGGAGCGGATCTGCGTGAACTCCGCGGCGGACTGGGGCGTTTCGAGCCCGTCGGCGGTTCCGGCGTTCATGCTGGAGATGCGTTTACGGGGGCATTCGGAAGAGCTGATTCGACGGGTGGTGTACGACAACCCGCTGGCGTTTTTCAAGCAGTGCGCCCGGTGGAAGGATGCGTTGCCTGACGGGCGGTAAATACCTTGAATGGCGGACGGTCAGAGACGAGGGACGGCGGAGGTCAGACTGATGACATCAGGACGGTGTTTGGCGGTCGGGTTGATGGCGTTGATGGCGGCGGCTCCGGCCCTGGGCAATGAGAAGCCAGCGGAGACTTTCTTTCCGGTTTCCACCTGGTACAGCGGCGGGAAGGCGCGGGCGCCGATGCTCTCGACGCTGACGCCGCAGTCGCGCGAGGAGTGGGGCCGGGACCTCGACCAGATCAAAAAACTCGGCTTCAACACCGTGCGCACCTGGGTCGAGTGGGCCCACTGCGAGCCCCGTGAGGGCGAGTTCCGTTTCGACAATCTCAAGCTGTTGTGCGAGCTGGCCCGGGAGCGCGATCTGCGCGTGATCGTGCAGATCTACGCCGATTCAGCGCCGGATTGGGTGGGCCGGAAATACCCCGATGCACTGCTGGAGGCCCAGAGCGGCGAGAAGGTCCCTTCGCAGGCCGCCCCCGGCTACTGCACCGACCACCACGGCGTGCGCGAGGCCATGCTCAACTTCTATACCCAGGCCGCCCGCGTGGCCGTCCAGTATCCCAACCTGCACGCCTGGGACCTCTGGAGCGAGCCGCACATCCTCAACTGGGCGATTATTGATTACGTGCCCAACGCCCAGTTCTGCTTCTGCCCGCACACACGCGCGGAGTTCCGCCGGTGGCTCAAGGCCAAGTACGGCGATCTGGCGGGCGTGAACAAAGCCTGGTATCGCAACTTCGAGGAATGGGAGCAGGTGGACCCGCCGCGATTCGGCACCATTCTGAGCTACACGGATTTCATCGACTGGAAGTCGTTCATCTACGACCGGCTGGCCGGCGACCTGCGCAGGCGGTATGAGGCCGTGCGCAAGGCGGACCCGACGCACACCATCACGTCGCACGCGGCGGTGCCGTCCATCTTCACCGGGCCGTTCGTGGGCGCCGGCGCCCCCGATGACTTCCTGATGGCCCGGCAGCTCGAATACTACGGCACGTCCATCTACCCCAAGCATTCGTTCCCGAACACGCACTGGCCGATGTGGCAAATTGCCGTGGCCATGGATTTCAGCCGCTCCGCAAACATACCCAACGGCGGCTTCTATATCGGCGAGCTGCAGGCGGGGCCGGGGGCGCGGGGCGTGGTCATCGGCAACCCGATCACGCCCGTGGACCATCGCATCTGGCTATGGTCGGCGGTGGCGCGCGGGGCCAAGGCGGTGAATTTCTACGCGTATTACCCGATGTCGTCGGGGTACGAGTCGAACGGCTACGGCCTGATCGAGCTGGACGGAAAGGTCACGGATCGGGCCGAGGAGTCGGGGCGCAACGCCCGCATCGTCCATGAGAACCGCGAGCTGATCCTCAACTCCAAGCCGGTGCCGGCGAGAATTGCCATCGTGTATAACCCGCTCGCGCAGATGGTCGGCGGGGAGCAGCACTCGGGGCCGGCCAACGCGCATCGAGATTCACTGATCGGCTACTGGCGGGCGTTCTGGGAGGCCAATATCCCGGTTGATTTCGTGCATCGGCAGTGGGTCGAAAAGGGCGATCTGGCCCAGTACAAGCTGCTGATCGTTCCGTATCCGATCATGTGGACGCAGGCGGCCGCCGACGGACTGAAGAAGTTTATCGAGAACGGCGGCGCGGTGGTGGCCGAGGCCCGGCTGGCCTGGAATGACGATCGCGGTTACGCCGCCGAGGTGATTCCCGGCATGGGGCTGAGCGAGGTGTTCGGCGTCCGTGAGAAGTCGGCGCGGATGAGCGAGCAGGTCAAGATTCGGGATGAGCAGGGCGACGAACTGGTTGGGGGGTATCTGGCCGAGAGCTTTGATCTGCTGCCGGGCAGCCAGGCGCGCGTGCTGGCCAAACTGGAGGACGGCTCGCCGGTGGTCGTGGAGTCCTCTTATGGGCGGGGCAGGACCATGATCGTGGGCAGCTTCCTGGGCCTGGCGGCACAGAAGACGCGCGATGCCGGGACGCTGGCGGGCATTCGCAAGCTCGTTGGATGGGCGGGAATCGAGCCGCCGGCTCGGGTGAACGAAGAGCGGCCGGCCGACGAGCCGCTTGAGCTGCGTCTGCGGCGGACAACCGATGGTTACCTGATGTTCGTCTTCAACCACGCATCCGCACCTCGGAAAGCCACCGCGAGCGTCAAAATCGACCAACCCGGCACGTACACCGCCCGGGACCTGCTGACGGGCGATGAGCAGCCATGCACGAATCAGGATGGGCAACTGGCCATCCAACTGGATTTCAAAGATCGGGATGTCAAGGTACTGCACGTGAGGTCAAGGCAATGACCCGCGCGGAAGGCCTGGAAATGTGGACGCGCGGCGTGGTCGCAGCCTGTCTCCCGTTAAAGCGAAAGGCCGGTGCGGGTCAGTTCAAGCCGACCATACCAATGCTCCTGCTGGCCTTGCTGCTTTCGGCGGGCTGTGCTCAGGAGATTACCCAGCGAAGCATCTCCAGCGAACGTTTCACGTTCGATCATGGGGCCATCGTTCGCGGGGACCGCGCGCAACGGCAGATCGCCCTGATCTTCACCGGCGGGGAACACGGCGAGGGCACCCCACACATTCTGGATGTTCTCCGGGCGCGAGGCATCAAGGCCTCGTTCTTCGTGACCGGTGACTTTATCCGCAAGGACGAACATAAACCCTACCTGCGACGCGTGGTGGCGGAAGGGCATTACCTGGGGCCGCATTCGGACACACACCCGCTCTATTGCCCGTGGGAAGACCGCAAACGCACCCTGGTCACGGAAGAGTTCTTTCGGGAGGACCTCCAGCGCAATATCGAAGACCTGCGGCGATTCGGGGCCCTGAAGCCCGGCGCGCCGGTCTGGTTCATTCCGCCGTACGAGTGGTTCAACGAGGATCAGGTCGAGTGGGCCCGGCGAATGGGCGTCGGTCTGTTCAACTTTACCCCCGGCACCGGCTCCAACCGCGACTGGGCCCCGGAAGGACATAAGAGCTTCGTTCCCGGCCAGGTCATCATGGATGACATCCTGGCCTATGAACGGAAGAACCCTGATGGTCTGAACGGCTTCCTGCTGCTGCTCCACCTCGGCGCCCAGCGCGAGGACAAAGCCTGGCGGCTGCTGGAGCCACTGGTAGTCGAGCTGGCCCAAAGGGGTTACCGGTTCGTGCGGGTGGACGAGATGCTGGGGCGGCCGTAGGGGGGTCGCTGCACGAATGAACGCCCACACTGGCCAACTTCAATCTGAACGGTAATCCGTTTCCTGCCTGCGTGTCTCGCGCCGCTCGGGCCGGCCGGGAGGTCGTCGGCAGTCACCCGCCCACGATGACCCGTACATGATCACTCCGGCCCCGCCTCCGCTATAATCCTGCCAACCTGGTTCAGAAACGGAACAGTTATGAAGCAAGCCTACGACATCATCGTCATTGGCGGCGGCCACGCGGGCACCGAAGCGGCTTGGGTAGCCGCAAAGATGGGGTGCTCCACTTTGCTTATCACCATGAGCGCCGATGCCATTGGACGGATGTCGTGCAATCCGGCCATCGGCGGTCTGGGCAAGGGCCAGATCGTCCGCGAAATCGATGCCTTGGGCGGTCTGATGGGCCTGGCTATCGACCGGGGGGGAATCCAGTTCCGCATGCTCAACCGCAGCAAGGGGCCGGCCGTCTGGGCCCCGCGCGCCCAGGCCGATCGCCGCCTCTACGCCGCCGCCGTCCAAGACCTGCTCAGGGCGGTAGACGGCCTCGACATCATGGAGGGGCTTGTCGAGCGGCTCATCGTTCGAGAGGAGGAGCGGGGGGGCGGTGAACAAGAGGGGGGCTCTAAGCCGCATGGCGCGAGCAGAAGCCCGAGATTGCGCATCACCGGCATTCGCCTGCAGGATGGGCGCGAGTTCGGCTGCAAGGCGGCCATCCTCACCACCGGCACGTTCCTGCGCGGCCTGATGCACCGCGGCGAACAGCAGATGGCCGGCGGCCGAATCGGCGAGCCGGCAGCCGTCACCCTGAGCGATGAACTCGCCCGACTGGGCTTCACCCTGGGCCGACTCAAGACGGGCACGCCGCCGCGCGTCCACCGCGATTCCATCGACTATTCGCGCGTCGTGCCGCAGCCCGGCGACGACCCGCCGCGCCCGTTCTCCTACCTGACCGGGAGCATAACGCAGCGTCAGATCGAGTGCTGGATAACGCACACCAATCAGCGCACCCACGAAGTGATCCACGCTAATCTGCACCGTGCGCCCCTGTACTCCGGCCAGATCCAGTCGCGCGGCCCACGCTATTGTCCCAGCATCGAGGACAAGGTGGTCCGTTTCGCCGAAAAGACCTCTCACCAGATCTTCCTGGAACCGGAAGGCTACGACAGCGACTGGGTTTACTGTAACGGTATCAGTACCTCGCTGCCGTGCGACGTCCAGGAGGCCATGATCCACTCCATCGCCGGCCTGGAGAACGCCCGCATCGTCCAGTACGGCTATGCCGTCGAATACGACTGGGTGCCCACGGACCAGATCTATTCCACGCTGGAGACCAAGCGCGTCGCCGGCCTCTACCACGCCGGCCAGATCAACGGCACCAGCGGCTACGAGGAGGCCGCCGGCCAGGGCCTCATGGCCGGCATTAACGCCGCCGCCAGGATCCGCGGGCTGGCTGAATGGTCCACCTCTTCGAATGGGTGGCCCACCTCTTCAGAGGTGGGATCACGATTTCCTGATGCGGCCCCAAGCGTTAGTGAGGGCTCGTCAGCAGACCTCGCTACCGGCGTCGTCCTCGGCCGCGACCAGGCCTACATCGGCGTCCTGATCGACGACATCGTAACCCGCCCACCCGACGAGCCGTACCGTATGTTCACCTCGCGGGCGGAATACCGCCTGCACCTCCGCAGCGACAACGCCGATGCCCGCCTGACGCCGTTGGGCCGCCGGATCCGCCTGGTGGACGACCACCGCTGGTCCGTCTTCCAGCACAAGCAGGCCGCCATCGAGGCCTTCGAGGCCCGCCTGCGTGACCTGCGTCTGGAGGGCCGCCCGGTCCTCGAACTGCTGCGCCGCCCGGAGCACTCCCTGGCCGATTTGCTGGGCCGGCTGCCCCAACTGGCCGGCGACGACCGGCAGGGGGGCGACAGCCTGCCTCCCGAGGTCCTGGAAGCCATCGAGATTCGCGCCAAATACGCCGGCTATCTCGAGCGCGAGCAGCGACAGGTGGACCGCTATCGCCAGCTTGAAGCCCGCACCATCCCCGAGTCCTTCGACTACTCCGCCATTCCCGAGCTGCGTTTCGAGGCCCGCGAGAAGTTCGCCCGGTTCCGCCCCCGCAGTCTTGGCCAGGCCGGCCGGATCAGCGGTATCAGCCCTGCCGATATCGCAACGCTACACCTGTATTTGGCGCGCCGAAAATAGTGTAAACACCCTTCCCTTTTGGTTTCGAATAGGGTAGGATTGCGCCCCGCGTGCTCCGGCATGATGCACGGTCGTTTTGAACAGCTCACCGGTTCGCCAGGAGGGCAGCGGGGGTGCACGCGCCTCTGCAAAGCACCATGAGTCGCAGGCGGATGAATCAGGGCTTTGCATCGCCGCAGGCTATCACGGCCAGTGACGTAGCTCTTGCGCCGGCATCCGACGTGGCGTCTACCCAGCCCGTCGGCGCGCTGCCTGCGGCCTCGCTTCGGATGTCGCCCACGGGCGTCCAGCCGGGTCTTTGGGCCGGTCTGCCCATCCCCTTGTTCTTGATCGGCATTCTGGTGCTTTGGATCGCCGACCCGCGGCAGACATTTCAGTCGGATCGCCTGCTGTTGCTCTTGAATCTGGTCTTCCTGACGTTCGCTTCCTTTCTTGTCGCCTGCTTGGTTGCGTGCAGCCTCCTGGCCCGGGGCACGCCGGGACTTCTGCTGCTGGGTTGCGGAGCACTGCTCTGGGGCTGCACCAGCCTGGTGATAAACACCGTCCCGGCAGGCGATATCAACACTCGGATCGCCATCTATAACCTCTCCGCCTGCCTGTCCGCGCTCTGTCATCTGCTGGGCGCGGTATTCTCGCTGCGCCCGCAAAAGGCCTTGCGCGGGCCGAAGATCTGGCTTCCCACCGCCTACGCCGTCACCATGATCGTCGCGATCCTGATCCCCATCGCCGTGGATGCGGACTGGATACCGCCATTCTTTATCCCCGGGCAGGGCCTGACCCCGCTGCGTTCGACGGTGCTCGGCACTGCCATCGGCATGTTCCTGATCACGGCCGTTCTGCTGAGGATGGCGAGCCGCCGATCTTTTTTGACTTTCGCCCGCTGGTACGGCTATGCGTTGGCGCTGGTGGCCGTGGGCCTGTTTGGCGCGCCGACTCCCGTCCACAACAGCCTGCTGAGCTGGGCGGGCCGTGCCAGCCAGTACCTGGGTGGCCTGTACATGCTCATCGCGGCCATGGTCTCGGTGCGCGACGCACGCGTATGGGGGGTCTCGTTGGAAGGGGCCCTGCGCGAAAGCGAAGAGCGTCTCCGTCGTCTGGGTGACAATCTTCCGGACAGCGCACTTTATCAATACGTCTATGAGCCCGACGGCAGTATACGCTTTCTCTATTACAGCGCGGGAATTGAACGCCTCAACGGCGTGAGTGCCTGTGAGGTAATGGCCGACCCCCGCATCCTGCTCCGGCAAGTCCTGCCCGAGTACCGCCAGCAATTGCTCGACGCCGAGGCCCGCAGCGCCCGGGAGATGTCCGATTTCGACATGGAACTCCCCGTGCGCAGGCCCGATGGGCAGGTCCGCTGGATGCGCCTGCACTCCCGCCCCCGGCGGCTGCCCAACGGCTGCGTGGTATGGGACGGCGTGCAAATCGACGTGACCGAGCGCCGGCAGGCCGAAGAGGCCCTCCGCGAAGCGAACGCCTTTCTCGACAGCGTGCTCAACAATACGCACATGCTCGTCGCCAGCATGGACCCCGATTTCAACTTCCGCATGGTGAATCGCGCCTATGCCCAGGCCGACGGCAAGGAACCGGCGTTTTTCACGGGCAAGAACCACTTCGACCTCTATCCCAATGCTGAGAACGAGGCCATCTTCCGACGAGTGGTGCAGACCGGTGAACCCTACGTTGCGTATGCCAAACCCTTCCAGTACGCCGGGCATCCGGGGCGGGGGGTCAGCTATTGGGACTGGAGCCTCATTCCCATCCGGGGAGCGGACGGAACGATCACGGGGCTGGTCCTGACCCTGGCCGATGTCACCGCGCGCAAGCGGGCCGAAGAATCGCTGCGCGAAGCCAAGGCCGCCGCCGAAGAAGCCAGCCGGGCCAAAGACCAGTTTCTCGCCACTCTCAGCCACGAACTGCGGACGCCCCTGACCCCTGTGCTCATGCTCAGTCAGCTTTTGCAGCAAGAGCCCGGTTTGCCCGCCGACATCCGCGAGGACCTCAAGACCATCTGGCACAACGTGCAACTCGAAGCCCGCCTGATCGACGATCTGCTCGATCTGACCCGCGTCACCCGCGGCAAGCTGCAGCTCAAGCCCGAGATCGTGGACGTCCACGATCTCATCGAACATGCGATGCTCACCTGTTGTGATGAAGAATGCGTCCGCAAGAGATTGAAGCTGACGCACGAGCTGCACGCCACCTCTCCCACCGTATGGGCCGATCCCACCCGCCTCGAACAGGTGCTCTGGAACCTGATCCGCAACGCCATCAAGTTCACCCCAGTAGACGGCCGGATCACCGTCCGAACCGCTGACTGTGAGGGAGGCCGGCTGCGCGTGGAGGTGGCCGACACCGGCCAGGGAATCGACCCGGCCCGGCTGAACGCCATCTTCAACCCCTTTGAGCAGGAAGGGCTCGAAATCGCCCGCCAGTTCGGCGGACTGGGCCTCGGGCTGGCCATCTCCAAGGCCATCATCGATCTGCACGGCGGTACCATCGAGGCGACCAGTTATGGTCGCGGACAGGGCACAACCTTCATCGTGACCCTGGCCATCGCCGCGGGGGCACAGGATGCTTCGGTCTCCGCTGCCGATTCGGATGCTGAGCAGCAGCCCGACCGCGCGAGCACCCATCGCATTCTGCTGGTAGAGGATCACCTGCCGACCGCCAAAGTGCTCCAGCGTCTGGTGAAACTGTGGGGTTGGGAAGTCCACTGGGCACCGTCCGTGCATAAGGCCCTGGAGTTGGCTGCCCGGCACACTTTTCACCTGGTGATCAGCGATCTGGGGCTTCCCGATGGCAGCGGCCATGACCTCATGCGGCAGTTGCGCAACGCCTACGGTCTGTCCGGCATCGCCGTCAGTGGATACGGAATGGAAGACGATGTCCAGAAAAGCCTGGCCGCAGGCTTCGCCCGCCACTTCACCAAGCCCATCAACTTCGAGGAGCTCAAGGCCGCAACCGCCGACTTGCTCGCCACCGCCGCGCCCGGCCCGTCCAGCGAACGATAGGTGAAGCAATCGCCTTGCAGCGCGCGGGATATGCGGTTCTCAATTGAATACACACGACTTGCGGGTGTGGACGGCTCCCTCACGGGTGGTGTTTCATAAAGGGTTTCCGCAGCCAGTCCCACCAGCCGCACTCCTGCATCTCTGTCAGGTCGGAGAAGGGGTCCCAGCGCAGGAACACCCCCAGCAGATTCAACAACACGATCCCGCCGAGTACGGACAGGAACGCCGGAGTCTTGAGCCACATGGCCGGCTGGAGGCTCCACGCCAGGTGAACCAGGAGGATGTACAGGGGGGAGGCTATGATCCGCAGGAGCCGGGGGATTTCCTGCTCCCGTTGAATATTGGCCCAGGATATGTCCAACGGTCCCAGGAGCCGGTGAATTCTGTAGGGCAGGAGGCGAGGCACCTCGCGAGCGAAGGCCAAGTACTCCTCATGGGCGGCAATAAGATCCCGCTCCTCCGCCTGAATCACCGGGATATACGCGACCAGGAACAGCGGCACATATCCGGCCAGCAGGCAGGGGTTTCCCGACATGATGCAGATGCCCACATCCAGCAGGAAATTCGCCAGATAAAAGGGATGCCGCACGAGCCGGTAGGGGCCGCTGGTGGTTACCACCCAGTTGCGGACCAAACAACCCTTGCTCCAGAAATGGAAGGCGCAGCCGACCATAAACACGGCCAGGCCGACCCCGAACCAAGTCCATGAAAAGCGCAGAAAAACCAGGGCGAGAATCAGGACCAGATCTCGTAACACCCCCCGGGAACCCAATTTACTGATTTGAAACCGCCTTCGAAAGGCTTTCATTAGTTCTCCGGAATCCCCAAGCAACCGTTCAGGGCAGGAAGGGCAGTCACGCTGTGCCCGACAGTGTCATTACTTCTTGCCATGCGGACATAATAAGCGAAACACCCTATTCCGGCAAGATCCCCGCCGCCCCTGACCGCCACCGGGAGGCGGATCCCCCGGCCGCTGTTTCAAGTCCAGAGCTGAGGTTTGCGAGCAGGGGGGCTCCCATGCCGCCGGCGGGGGCTTTCCTTTACGTGCCACTCCGGGCGGTTATAATCCCAGTAGACTCGAAACCCGTTTCTTCATTGGAGTTGGAGATGCGACGCCGTCTGTTGATGACAATTTTTGCCGTACTGCTTTCCGCGATGCCGGTCATGGCCCAGAGCGATTCGGGCGACTCGGCGTTCAAGGAAAAGTCCGTTGCCAAGGAATGGGCGATCGGGGCTGTCTTCCTGGTCGGCTGCCTTGTGGTGGCGTTTAAACCTGCCAAACGGGCTAACCTGAAGTAATCGGAACGGGTCTGCATGTCCGCCGGCGGACGATTCGGGTCGGGTGCGCCGCCGGGAACCAGTTGGCGCGAGAGACAAATCATCGGTTTGTGGGACGGGAAGAGAGGTTCCATGGAGTCGTCGCGATGACCAGGCGCGTTTTGATCGTCCTGCTCGCAGGGCTCAATTTGTTTCTGTTGGCCTGCCTTGTATTCACCGCCTATTCTCCACCGTCGGCATTCGCTCAGGCATTGCCGCGGGCCGGCGACTACCTGATGATCGCCGCCCAGACGGAAGCGGACAATGACGTGCTCTATCTCATCGATTCCAAGGCCCGGCGGATATACGCGTTTCGGACCACCTATCCGCGTATGCCCGGCACGCCGTTCCGCTTTGTCGCGCTGGCCCAGCGCGATCTGAGCGCCGATTTCCGGAGGGAGCGATGACCACACAATCCAAGGACTTTGCGATCGGCGTGCTCAGCGTGACGGCCGTGGTTCTGTTCACCGCCCTTGTCATCATGGGGCGTATGTCGCCGCAACCCGCACTGGCTCTCGGGCAGGGGGGAACCACGGGCGACTATGTTGTCTCCACCGCCCGGGTGGATAACCTGACCGAAGCGGTCTTCATCGTTGACACGCTCGCCCAGGAAATGAACATGTATGCCTTCGCTCCGCTTCGCGGAACGATCGAGCTCGTGCAGAAATTCGATCTGCGCGCGCTCGAACTGGCCAACCAGCCTGAGGGTCCACAGGGTGGGGACAACGCCGGCGACGGCCGCAGAGGCCGCCGCAATCGTTGAGACGTCCGGGCTGTTTCCGAACAAAAGAGGCTCCCGATCAAGATACAAGATATGAGTGCAACCCGCATCGCTTCCCTGGCCGACCAGGTCATCGCCGGCACGGCCCTGGATCGTTCGCAGGCCGAGTGGCTGGCGGCCCTCGGCCGTGAATACGACCACGATCTCTTTCGCGCCGCCACGCGCATTCGCGAGCGTTTTCACGGCAATCGCGTGCGTTGCTGCAGTATTGTGGCCGCCAAGGTGGGCCGCTGCAGCGAGGACTGCGCCTTCTGCAGCCAGTCCGCCCACTATAAGACGCCCGTCCAGGGCCTCACCGTACTCCAGCCCAATCGCGTGCTTGATGCCGCGCTCGAAGCCGCCCGCAACGGCGCCGACTCTTTCGGCATCGTCAACAGCGGCTACGCCCCCAAGAACGACGAGGTGGAGGAATGGGGGCAGGTCGCCGGGCGCATCCGCAAGACCGCCGGTGTTCGAGCCTGTGCCTCGCTGGGCGTGTTGAGCCGGGAGCAGGCCCAGCGCCTGGCTGAACTGGGCGTCGAGCGATCCAATCACAACCTTCAGACTTCCCGCCGGTTTTTCCCGAACATTATCAAAACGCACACGTACGACGAACGCCTCGCGACGCTGTATCATCTCAAGCAGGCCGGTATCAGCGTGTGCAGCGGCGCGTTGTTCGGCATGGGCGAGACCTGGGCCGACCGGCTGGATTTGGCTTTCGACTTGCGCGAGGTTGATCCGGACGTCGTGCCGATCAATTTCCTCATTCCCATAGACGGCACCCCCCTGGTCGGCATCCAGCCTCTCGAACCCATGGAATGCCTGAAGATCATCGCCATCTATCGCTTCCTGCTGCCCAGGCAGGACATCAAGATAGCAGGGGGGCGGGAGGTCCATCTGCGCGACCTGCAAAGCTGGATCTTCTACGCGGGGGCCACCAGCTTCCTGATCGGGAACTATCTCACCACCTGCGGGCGAACGCCCGAGGCTGACCGCCAGATGGTCCGCGACCTGGGGCTGGAGCTGGACAGCGGCGATGAATCGACCGGCTCCGATTCCCCGTCTCCCATCCGGGTCCAATACATGAAAACCCCGGACAAGACCCCGGAGGTTTGCTCGTCCCTGAATGACGCCTGAAGTTTTGATTACGGGTATCGGCATGGTCTCGCCGGCCGGCGTTGGTGCCGAGGCGACCTTTAAAGGCCTGCTGGCAGGGGGGCGCTACGTCACGAACCTGGCAGGGGGGCGGTATGTCGCCGCACCAATCGCCGACTTTCCCCCCCCGCGGGGAACCGAAAATCTGGACCGCGTGTGCCAACTGGCCCTTGCCGCCGCCGAAGAGGCAGTCCGATCCGCCGGTTTACCCCTTCCGGGGCAGCCTTCCACCCTGGAAAATGCACGGCTCGGTTTGCATCTAAATACTGAACGGACAATGGTTTCCGTCGGAACCAGCAAAGGCGGAATACTCGCCTTCGCCGATGTCGCCCCCCTGCTGACGGAAAAACGCCAGCTCGGGCAGGGGGGTGCCGCTTGGGATCGAGCCAGGCTTCAGGATGCCTTGTTCAGCATTCCGCCGGATTCTCCGGCTCGCTGCATCGCGGAGCGTTTCAACATCACGGCCGGCGTCCACGCCACCGTGGCGGCCTGTTCCACCGGCACGCTGGCGGTCATTCGGGCGGTCCAGATGATCCAGGATGGCCAAGCCGACGTGGTCCTCTGCGGGAGTTCCGACGCCTCGCTGCACCCGCTGTGGTTTGCAGCTTTCGAGAGAATGGGCGTTTTGGCGTCTGAGCACCCTGCCGGTGGTCCCGCGTTCGCATGCCGTCCATTTGACCGGTTTCGGGCCGGTTTTGCCCTCGGCGAGGGCGCGGGAATCCTGGTTTTGGAGTCCGGCCAGTCCGTCCGCCGCCGTCAGGCCCGGCCAATCGCCCGGATCGCCGGCGTGGCCGCTGGAACCGACCCGGCCGGCCTGACCCAGATCTCCCCGGACGCCGAGCCGCTGACCCATGTCATCCGGCTGGCCTGCCAGCGAGCCGGCATTCGACCCGCGGAACTGGCCTGCGTCCTGGCTCACGGAACGGCCACGCCGACAAATGACGCCGCTGAAGCCCGAGCCATCCAGGCCGTGCTCGGTGAAGACGCCTGTAGCGTGCCCGTCGTCTCGATCAAAGGCGCGATCGGGCACCTGCTGGGGGCGGCCGGAGCGGTGGAGATCGCGGTCGCCGCACTGACTTGCCGGGATGGCACGAGCCCGGGCAACGTCACACTGATCGAGCCGGATGAAGAGCTTGGTGGTTTGAACCTGCCGCGAGAGGCGTTTCCCGTAGGCAGGGGCCCGGTACTGAAGACGTCACTGGGCTTCGGGGGCCACGTGGCGGCAATCGTTTTGGCCTCGGTTTGAAGCGATACGACGCGGAACGCAACATAACATGCATTATCGGACGTTATGGCGGGGGAGTGCAGGGGGAGCAAGGACAGGCGTCCGGGCCGGGTTTCGGCCTCGATGGAGTGCATGGACTGCAGACGAGGTCATCCAGACATTACCATCCAAGTGCCCTTCCGGCTCTCGGTCCGACTCCCGGCGCCCCGCAGTGTCTGCTCTCGACTTCCTGAGATCCGGAGCTTGTTCTTGGCCCCGCTATGCCATAGAGTCCCGTCAGTCAATTGTCTTGAGGCAATGAAATATCGTGACATCGGAAGATAACAATTTGTCCGCCCGCATCTTGCGGCATCTGGGCCGCAAGGATTACCGTCCGCAGCGCCCGCGAAAGCTGGCCCGAGCCATGGGGCTTGAAGAGAAAGAGTACGGTTCATTCAGAGCCGCCGTCAAAGAGTTGATGCGCGCCGGCCGGGTGGTTCTCGGTGGGGGAAACAACCTCATGTTGCCGGCAGCCGGAACCGGCACCATCATCGGCAGCTTTCGCGGCCATCAGCGGGGGTTCGGCTTCGTGGTTCCCGACTCCCCTACCAACCATGGCGATTTATTCATCCCCCCCGGCGCCACGCTGAACGCCATCACCGGAGATACGGTGGTTGCGCGGATCACCCGCCGGGGAAAGGGCGTTGATGAGACTCGCGTCGAAGGAGAAATCGTCGAGATCCTCGCCCGCGGTCAAAACCGCTTTGTCGGCGAACTGGTTCGCGAAGGCCGTGAGTGGCTGATGATCCCGGACGGGCATCTGCTCTACAGTCCTGTTCGAGTGGGCGACGTGAGCTCAACCCGGGCCAAAGCCGGCGACCAGGTGGTCGTGGAATTGACGGAATTTCCCAGCGCCGGTCGGCCTGCCCGCGGCGTGATCGTCGAGGTGCTCGGGCGGCGCGGCGATCCGGGCATCGACACCATCAGCATCATCCGTCAGTATCATTTTCGCGACGAGTTCCCCGAGGAGGTGCTTGAGGATGCCCGCCGGGCCATCCGGGAGTACGACCTCGATGAGGAGCTGGCCCGCCGGGAGGATCTTCGCGACGAAGTCATCATTACCATCGATCCCGATGAGGCCAAAGACTTCGACGACGCCATTTCGATTCGCAGGTTGCCGCGCGGCTACGAACTGGGCGTGCACATCGCCGACGTGTCGGTTTTTGTGCAGCCAGGCCATCCGCTGGATCACGAGGCCGGCCTTCGGGGCAACAGCATTTACCTGCCGCGGCACGTGCTGCCCATGCTCCCGGAGGTGCTCAGCAATGGCCTGTGCAGTCTCCAGGAAGGCGAACCCCGGCTCGCCAAAAGCGTCTTCATCGAGTACGACGCGAAAGGCAATCGCAAATCGACGCGTTTCGCGAACTCCGTGATCCAGTCGCGCAAACGCCTCACCTATGCCGAAGCTACAAAAATCCTTGAAGGCGGCGGCCAGGACTACGAGCCCGAGGTCGTTGAACTGCTCCAGCAGATGGACCATCTGGCCCGCCTGATTCAGAAACGCCGGCTGGCCAACGGCATGATCGTGCTGGATATCCCCGAGGTGGAACTGGTGCTCGATGATGAGAACGAGGTCATCGACGTCGAGCCCGCGGATACGAGCTTCTCGCACACGATCATTGAGATGTTCATGGTCGAGGCCAACGAGGCGGTCGCCGAGTTGATGACGAAACTCGGCGTTCCGCATCTGCGCCGCATCCACCCCGAGCCTCCCGCCGAATCTCAGCGTAAGCTCGCGGCTTTTCTGCGCGCCCTGGCCGTGCCTGTTCCTGAAAAGCTCGATCGCTGGGATCTCATTCGGCTGCTTGCGAAGGTGCGCGGTCGGCCGGAGTCATTTTCGGTCAACCTGTCCGTGCTTCGCTCCATGGCCCAGGCCGAGTATTCGCCCAAGATGATCGGCCACTTTGCCCTGGCCAGCGAACACTATTCGCACTTCACCTCACCGATTCGCCGTTATCCCGACCTGGTCACGCATCGGCTGCTGCAACAGTATCTCACTGGTCAGTTGCGCACCAGGAAGCAGCGCGCCTCCGTGCCATCCATGCAAACATTGACGGAAATCGGCAAGCGCTGCAGTTACACCGAGCGTCGTGCCGAGGCGGCCGAACGCGAGCTTCACCAATTGAAGATTCTCCGCCTGCTCGAAAAACGTCTCGGAGACGAAGAGGACGGTACCGTTACCGGCGCGACCAACATCGGCGTTTACGTTCAGCTCAACAAGTACCTGATCGACGGCCTGTTGCGTTTCAGCGACATGGAAGACGACTGGTGGCATATCGACGCGCGCACCGGCCAGGCCGTCGGCCAGCGCAGCGGCATACGTATCGGCATCGGCGACCGTGTGCGGGTGCGCCTGGCGTCTGTTGACCTGGCCTCCCGTGAGCTCGATCTGGCCCTGGTGGAAGTGTATGAGCTCAAAACACGGCGAGGGGCGGCGTCCCCCCCTGCCAGCAAGAAGCCGGTAGACGAACCGCTCTCGCGGAAGCGTCGCTTTCGGAACGCCCCGTCCCGATCCCGAAACACCGGCCGGGGTCGGGGAGGCCGGAGTCGTCGCGGCCGACGATAGAATCCGCTCCACTTCTGGCATGGCTCGCAGGTTCTGCTAAAATCCGGTTCAGGGCCTCGGGGAAGAGGTCTTTATCCAGGCACGGTCCTGCTGAGGCACCTCACCACGGTGGCTGACGCTCTCACGGGTACCAGACAAAAGATGAGAAACTGCCGTGAAAAGAACCCCCCTATTTGACTTTCATATTCAGTATGGCGCGAAGATGGTGGACTTTGCCGGCTGGGAGATGCCCTTGCTGTATGCCGGTATCGTCGAGGAGCACCACCATACCCGCCAGGCGGCGTCGGTGTTCGACGTTTCGCACATGGGGCGGATCGAGTTCCACGGTGCCGATGTCGAGAAGTTGCTTCAGCGCGTCTGCACCCGCCAGCTTGGCGACGCCCAGCCGGGCCAGTCGCGTTACAGCCATGTGTGCAACGAATCAGGCGGCATTCTGGATGACGTGATCGTCTCCCGTTACCCGGACCATTGGATGATGGTCTGCAACGCCTCCAACCGTGAGCGCATTCTCAACTGGCTCCACCGGCACGCAGAGGGCTTGGACGTCCGCATAGAAGACATCACGGAAGCAACGCTGATGATTGCGCTGCAGGGCCCGCAGGTCATCCCCCTGCTGAGCCAGAAACTGCCCCTGCCGGTGGCGGACTTGAAGCGTTACCGATTTCTGACCGGCAGCTACATGGGGATCACCTATTCGGTCTTCCGCAGCGGTTACACCGGGGAAGACGGGGTTGAAATCATTCTGCCGGCCAACATGGCGGCGATGATCGCCGGTTATTTTCCCGGCCTGGAGCCTGAAAACGTGAAACCGGCCGGGCTGGGGGCCCGTGACACGCTCCGACTGGAAGCGGGTATGCCGCTTTACGGGCATGAGCTTGATGAAAACACCGATTCCCTCACCGCCGGCCTGGGCTGGTGCGTGGATCTCAATAAGGACTTCATCGGCGCCGAAGCCATGCGCAAACGGGTAGCCGCCGGGCTGGAACGCAAACTGGTGGGGATCGAGCTGGAGGGGCGGCGGATTGCCCGCCACCGTGCTTCGGTTTTCCACGGAGGCGTGCCCGTGGGAGAGGTGACGAGCGGCACTTTCTCGCCCACCTTGCAAAAGAGCATCGCCATGGCGTATGTTCGAGCGGATCTGGCCGAACCAGGCACCAGACTGGAAGTGGATGTGGCAGGCAAACCGACCGGCGCGGTGGTTGTTAAGCTGCCCTTCTATAAACGAAATTGAAAGGAGATCGCCAACTTGAATCCCGCACCCGCAGACCGCAAATACAGCAAGACCCATGAGTGGTTCAAAGTGGACGGCGACGTGGTCACCATCGGTATCAGCCAGTTCGCGGCTGACGAACTGACCGATATCACCTTTGTCGACCTGCCCAAGCCGGGCACGCAAATTGTTGCCGGCCAACCCTTTGGCGAGATTGAGTCGGTCAAGGCCACCAGCGCCCTGTACTCGGCCGTTGGCGGCGAAGTGATCGAAGCCAACGCCGCCTTGGCCGATCAGCCGGAACTGGTCAACCAGAGCCCCTTTGACGAGGGCTGGATGATCAAGGTTCGCGTCTCCGACCCATCGCCGCTGGAGGGGCTGATGGATGCAACCGCTTACAATGCGATGATCCAGGAATAACCCATGCAGTACACGCAACTGACCGATGCCGACGTCCGGCACATGCTGGACACTATCGGCGTGCGCGATATCGGCGAACTGTTTCGTGATATCCCTCCGTCCGCCCGGCTGGACCGCCCTCTGTGTCTGCCCGCACCGCTGACCGAAATGGAGCTGCTGGCCGACCTGAATCGCCTGGCCGGGAACAACACCAGCGTCGATGACGCGGTCTGCTTCCTGGGCGGCGGGATGTACGATCATTTTATCCCCACCGTCGTAGACGCCCTGGCCTCGCAGAGTGAGTTTGTCACCGCGTACACCCCCTACCAGGCGGAAGCTTCCCAGGGGGCGCTGCAGGCCTTCTATGAATATCAGACGCTGATCTGCATGTTGACGGGCATGGAGGTGTCCAACGCCTCCCTCTACGAGGGCGCGACGGCCGCGGCTGAAGCGGTGCTCATGGCCCGGGCGATCACGGGGCGGCGAGGGGTCGTGGTCTCCTCGGCGGTGCATCCGCACACTCGCGAAGTGCTGGCCACGTATCTGAAGGAGTTGCCCATCGACATCGTCGTGGTCGAGACTCTCGATGGTCGCATCAGGCCGGAGGACCTCCGCCAGGCCGTGAACGACCAGACCGCGGCCGTACTCATCCAGACGCCCAACGTCTTCGGTTGCGTGGAATCGCTGGATCAGTTCAGCGCCATTGCCCACGGGGCCGGTGCGATCGTCATCGCCTCCGTCGATCCGATCAGTTGCGTTCTGCTGAAGCGCCCGGGCGACCTGGGGGCGGACATCGTCGTTGGCGATGCCCAGCCGCTGGGTATTCCCATGTCTTACGGCGGGCCGTCGTGCGGCTTCATGGCCTGCCGGGAACAGTTCATGCGCAAGATGCCCGGGCGCCTGGTGGGCGCGACCCGCGACCGGGCCGGCCGGCGGGCGTTCTGCCTGACGCTGCAAACGCGCGAGCAGCATATTCGCCGGGAACGGGCCACCAGCAACATCTGCACCAACCAGGGCCTGCTGGCCCTGCGGGTGGCCATCTATCTGAGCGCGATGGGCCGTCGCGGGCTGGCGCAGGTCGCATCCATGTGCCTCGATAAGGCTCATTATGCCGCGCAGAAGCTTTCGGACCTCAGCGGCTTCGAGCTGCGCTTCCAGGCTCCGTTCTTCAAGGAATTCGTGGTCCGCACCACCAAGGGCGTCGATCGCGTGTTGGCGCATTGCCGGAGCCGGGGCATCCAAGCCGGTGTGCCGCTGGCGCCGTGGTACGAGGATCTGGCGGATTCGTTCCTGGTGGCCGTCACCGAGAAACGCACCCGCGCGGAAATCGACGCATGGGCCAAGGCGTTGAGCGAGGTGTGATCCGTGGGTTACGACGTGGATTTCATCCAGATTCCCCGACCATCGGACCTGACGTTTCCGGTGGAACCCGCGCAGGCCCGGGAGCTGCTGCGACAGGCCGCGCCCATTACCGAGGAGGCCGTGGTTCGCGAAGCGCTGCTCAAGCTCACGGGCTGCAAGCCGGGGCCCAACGATACCATAGACTTTCTTGGCCGCGGATTGAGCTATGCGCGGTTGTCCATCCTGAACGATCGGATCCACGTGGAGAACAACTGCAGCGCGAACGAGCTACTCAAGGTCCACGGCCAATTGAACGAGCTGCTGCCGGGATTGCTGATCTACGATCTGCAGAGCCGCCAGTTGCACAGTGCGGAGAGCTTCGCCGCGTGGTGGGCGAAACCGCTGTAGGCAGCAGAAATAATGACCAGTGCTGTCTCTCCCGCAAGGGACGAGGAGTTACATGAGCAACGCGAGCGAGAAATCCCAAGGCGCGGGGCTGGTCCCGGCCGAAAAGCTGATTTTTGAACAGACCACTCCCGGCGCGTGCGCGGTGTCTCTGCCGGTCGCCGACGTTCCTCCGGCGGATCTGCGGAAGGTCATTCCCCAGGAACTTCTCGCCGAGGCCCCCCCGCCGCTGCCGGAGATCGGCGAGCAGGATCTTGTTCGCCACTACACGCGCCTGGCCCATCGCCTGTTCAGCGTGGACGGCAATTTCTACCCGCTCGGCTCGTGTACGATGAAGTACAACCCCAAGGTCAACGAACGGGTTGCCGCCCTGCCGGGCTTCACCGGCCTGCACCCGCTTCAGCCGGAGGCGGACAGCCAGGGGATTCTCGAACTGCTCTATCAACTTCGCTATTTCCTGGCCGAGATCGCCGGCCTGGCCGAAGCGACCCTGCAGCCCTGCGCCGGTGCTCATGGCGAGATGACCGGCGTGATGATCATCAACGCCTATCATCGCAGCCGTGGAGAGGATCGGCCCAAGGTGTTGACCCCCGACACGGCCCACGGCACCAACCCGGCCACGTGCACGGTTTGCGGCCGGTTCGCGATCAGCGTGGCCTCCCGGCCGGACGGGCGGGTGGATCTCGACGATCTGCGCAAGAAGGTCGATGAGCAGACCGCCGCCCTGATGATCACCAACCCCAATACCGCCGGCCTGTTCGACCCGCAGATCGCCGACATCGCGGAGATCCTCCACGCCAAGGGGGCCCTGCTCTATCTCGACGGCGCCAACATGAACGCCATCCTGGGCATCGCCCGGCCCGGCGATTTCGGCGTGGACGTCATGCACTACAACACGCACAAGACGTTCAGCACCCCCCACGGCTGCGGCGGCCCCGGTGCGGGGCCGGTGGCGGTTCGCGAAGGGCTCCAGGAATTCCTCCCCGGCCCGCAGGTGGTCCGCCGCGAGGATGGAACCTATGGCTGGGCCTGGCCCGGTCCGCGTTCCATCGGACGCGTGCGTTCCTTCTACGGGCAGATCGGCGTGCTCATCCGCGCTTACGCGTACATCCGGGCGTTAGGGCCCGAGGGCTTGCGTCAGGTAAGCGAAAAGGCCGTCCTGTCGGCCAATTACCTTGCCGCCCGTCTGCGCGAGCATTATCGCTTCCCGTTCGCCCCGCCCTACGCCCACGAGTTCATCATGGTGCCGGAGTTCCGCGAGCACGGCGTGACCGAGCTGGACGTGGCCAAGCGACTGATCGATTTTGCGATTCACCCGCCGACCATGAGCTGGCCGGTGGCGCATTGCCTCATGATCGAGCCGACGGAGACGGAATCACTGCGGACGCTGGACGGGTTTGCCGAAACGATGATCCGCATCGCGGAGGAGGCCCGCACGACTCCCGAGATCCTGCACCACGCTCCGCACACCATGCCAGTCGAGCGGCTGGATGAGGTCACCGCGGCAAGAAAGCCGGATTTGTGCTGGCGGGAGAGTACGGAGCCGGCGGAGGCGGCGGACAATACGTAGCCGGCCGGGGGCTTTCTGAGAATGGTGAACAGAGAGAAAGAGCGAGATAAAGAGTAGGAAGAAGAGTAAGAGCAGGAGAAAGAGAAGGATTAAGAGACTGTTTCAAAAATGGCATGCTGGAGTGCCGATGGAGCCTTCTGCTAGCCAAGCACGCCCCAGAACATCGAAAAACTGACTGTTTTTCAGTTCGCATGGGTCGCTTGGCGCTCTTCCAATCGAATTTTTGAAACAGTTTCCAAGAGCGACTGCCTCGCGCGGTTCTTCTTTTGATATTGTTGTTCCGCAAACGCCCCGAAAGGGGCGAAACGAGAGTAGCCACGGGTGGAGCGCAGCGGAACCCGTGGTCTGCGGTTGCCCCCCTACCTATATGCCGCCCCGCCAGGGGCGGCGCGAGGCCAGTCAATCCCAGATGTATCGCTCGTCGTATTCGATCTTGTGCGCCTTCAACAGCGCAAGAAACTCCTCCTCAAACGTTCTCTCTTTATGATGGGCGACCTGGTTTTGGATGTACTGTTGCACGGCCGGCATCTGCGACTGGCTGACCGAAAACACACCGTAGCCCTCCTGCCAGGCGAATGTCCGCATTCCGGGAAAGGTCTGATGGACCCACTGAGACGAACCGGCCTTCAGCCGGCGAATGAGCGTGGCGATTGATGGCTCGGTTCGCCAACTGAACAACAGGTGAACATGGTTGCCGATACCGCCAATTTCGTACAACACGCCCTTCTCCTCCCGAATGATTCCTCCGATGTAGGGATACAGACGGGATTGGAGGTCCGGTGTAATCAGGCGGGCACGACCTTTGGTGCTGAAGGTGACGTGGAGGAGGATCCTGGCGTAGGCACCTGGCATGATGGGGCTCCTTCGACTTGATGTGACCTTGGCCGTGAATCACGCCGCCCCGTTGGGGCGGCCGTGTGACGGGGGCGTATTGTGACCACGGGTTCCGCTGCGCTCCACCCGTGGCTACTCTCACTTGGCCCCTTCGGGGCCTTTCGTCGCCACGACACGTCACTCATGCGACCCCTTCGGAACCTCACGCCGTCGTGACACGTCGCTCTCGCGGCTTCTTTGGGGCCTCACACTGACGTGACACGCCACTGCGGGGGGTCTACTGGAGCTTTGCCTTCAACCACTGCGTTGCCGCCGCCAGGGCGTCGGGCAGGCCTTCGGGTTTGTTCCCGCCGGCTTGGGCGAGCTGAGGCTTGCCGCCGCCGCGGCCGTCGATCAGGGGGGCGATCTCCTTGATCAGATCGCCGGCCTTGAGCCCCTTCTTCACCAGATCGTCGGTCATGGCCGCCAGCAGCATCGGCTTGCCCTCGATGCGCGTGCCCAGGCACAGAGCCGCCGAACCCGCCTGCGTGCGCAACCAGTCGGCCGCCTCGCGGAGCTGCTGGACGGGGGCCTCCGGCAACTCGCCGACGATGATGCAGTGGCCGTTTGCCCGTTCGGCATTGTCAAGCAACTGCCGCTGCACGGTCTTGATGTCCGCCGCGGCGCCTTTCTGAAGCTGCTTGCGAAGCTTCTTGATCTCCTCTTGCAGAGCAGCAATGCGCTCGGGCAACTGTTCGGGCGCGACCTTGACCAGCTCGGCCGCCTCGCGGGCGCTGCGCTCGATTTGGTGAATGGCCGCAACCGCCTGCGGGCCGGTGACGGCGGTGATTCGCCGCACGCCCTTGGCGATGCCTTCTTCGCTGACGATCTTGAAGAAGCCGATCTCGCCCGTCTGTGAAAGATGCGTCCCTCCACAAAACTCCCTGGAGAACCCGTCGCCGATGGAGACCACGCGCACCGTGTCCCCGTATTTCTCGCCAAAGAAGGCGCGGACGCCCGGGAGCTTGCGAGCTTCCTCGATAGGCAACTCCTGCGTGTGCACCAGCAGGTTGGAATAGACCTTCTCGTTGACCAGCCGCTCGACCTCGGCGAGCTGTTCGCGGTTCACCGGCTCATAGTGATCAAAGTCAAACCGCAGTCGGTCGGGATCAACCACCGAACCGTGCTGCTTGACGTGCTCGCCGAGGACCGTGCGCAGCGCCCAATGCAGCAGATGGGTGGCGGTGTGGTTCTTGCGGGTCAGGTCGCGAACGGCCTCCACCTCCAGGACGGCCCCCTGCCCCGCCTCGATCCGCCCCTGCTTCACCGAGCCGAGGTGGAGGATGGCATCGCCCATTTTCTGGGTCGTGGTGACCTGGTAGGTGCCCGTTGGCGTCGAGATCGTGCCGGAGTCACCAACCTGGCCGCCCTGCTCGGCATAGAAGCAGGTCCGATCCAGCACCAGCGGCACCTCGCCGTCCTCAGGGGTGAGCGTCCCCTGAGTGACAAACGCATTGTTTTTCACCCAGCCGGCCACCTTCGCCTCGGCCGTGCGGCCCAGGTATTTGGGTGAATCATCGGTAGCGGGCAGCTCGCCCTCGATGGCCACGGCGACATGCTGCCTGGCCGCGCCGCGGGCCTTCTCCCGGGCGGCGGCCATAAGCCGGTCAAAGCCGGCTTCGTCCACGGACAGGCCGCGCTCAGAAGCCATCAGGACGGTCAAATCCAGCGGGAAGCCGTATGTGTCGTACAGCTTAAAGGCGTCCTCGGCGCTGATGGACTTTCCACCCCGGGCCGCTGCCTCTTCAAAGAGGGCAATACCCCGGTCCAGCGTCCGGCCGAAGCTCTCCTCTTCACCGCGGATCAGATCGGCCACCTGCCCGGGGTGGGACTTGAGCTCGGGGAAGGCGTGGCCCATGTGCTCGATGATGGTGGGCACAAGCTGATAGATGAACGGCTCGCGCTGCCCGAGATGCTGCCGGCCGAAGCGGGCCGCCCGCCGCAGTAACCGCCGGAGGACGTAGCCACGGCCCTCGTTGCTGGGTTTCGCACCATCCGTGATGGAGAACGTCAACATACGGGCGTGATCGGCCACCACCCGGAAGGCGTTATCCACGTCCGCCCCCGCGCCCAGCTTGCCGGTGTAGCGGTGACCGGTCAGCTCCTCGATCCGCTTCATCAGCGGCGAGAACACGTCCGTATCGTAGTTGCTCTCTTTGCCCTGCAGGACGCGAACGATGCGCTCGAAGCCCATCCCCGTGTCGATGTGTTTGGCCGGCAGGGGTGAAAGCTTACCGGATTCATCCCGGTTGTACTGGATGAAGACGAGATTCCAGATCTCCATCACCCGTGGATCACCGGCGTTGACCAGCCGACCGCCGGAGCCGTCCGGCGTCAGGTCGATATGGATCTCGCTGCACGGGCCGCATGGACCCGTCGCCCCCATTTCCCAGAAATTGTCTTTCTTGCCGAAGCGTTGAACGTGGGACGGATCGATGTCGGTGACCTCTTTCCAGAGTTCAGCCGCCTCCTGGTCCCAGTCGAGGCCTTCGCTCTCGTCGCCGCCGAACACCGTCGCGTACAACCGTTCTTTCGGCAGGCCCCAGACGCCGGTGAGCAACTCCCACGCCCAGGCGATGGCCTCGCGCTTGAAATAGTCACCGAAGGACCAGTTGCCGAGCATCTCGAAGAAGGTGTGGTGGTACGTATCACGCCCCACCTCTTCCAGATCGTTGTGCTTGCCGGAGACGCGAATGCACTTCTGGGTGTCCGCCGCGCGCTTATACGGCCGGCTGCCGGTGCCGAGGAACACGTCCTTGAACTGGTTCATTCCGGCGTTGGTGAACATCAAGGTGGGGTCATCGGCCGGAACCACCGGCGCCGACGGCACGATGGTGTGGCCTTTGCCCTTGAAGAAGTCCAGAAACTCCTGGCGGATCTGGTCAGCCGTTCTGAAAACCATAGTCGCTACCTGCAAGCTGGTCCATCCTGTATGGGTTGGCCCCCGGCTCACCGGAGGCGATGCTAAGTCCGGCAATTTTAGCGGGTTCGGACTCAGGTAGGAAGTGCCTGCCGGGGATGATGCCGGTTTCGGGTCCGGCAAGGGTTTCGGATCCAGCCAGGGATCACGGTGAACCGACCGGCCGCATCAGGAGGGCGGGTATCCTGCCGGCCTCAAAGGCGTGCAAGATGCACGCCCTCCGAGGTCCTGCCCCCCCGCCGCAAAGCATTGCCACGCCCCCGGTTTCGGTGCTCGTTCCAGGCTCGTCGTCCCGCGACGCGTCTTTGTGAGAACGACCAACACAGGGCGGAAACGGCCGGCACGGGATCCCGCCCGCCACGACGGGAACGGCCGGTACGGAGCCCGGGCGCTACGGAGGTAGCATGGAGAGCGGCCGATGCCACCCTGCCCGGTGGCCCTAGTCCTGCCCCTTGTGAATCTTGCCCACCATGAGGTGTTTCGGGAATTTACCTCAACCATGGTCCCAATACATGAGGCGTATACTCGATTAGAACCACGGCAGCATTCCGGCCGCGTTCTGACCGGATCCCTGGGGGAAACGAGGCCCATGCCGCCAGCGGAGTTTTTCACTCACCCGACCTCGGGCATCGCGACCAATACTCACCTTGCCGGCCTGACCGCCGGATGCGGATTAGACCGGTAACGTCCCGGAGTGATTGCATGCCCCGAGGATGCACGGAGGCCTGATGCGCTCCCCCCGAATGACTCCACCGACATGGACCCGACAGACAACTTCAATCTTCCTGGCCTGTGCCGCCCTGGGCGTGGCCGCGGGTAATGCTTCCGCCTACGAAGGCTACGGAAGCATCAGCCAGGGCGGCGCCGGCGGCGATGTCTACCACGTGACCAACCTGGCCGACAGCGGGCCGGGCTCTCTGCGCGACGCGGTGCTGAACCGGAGCGGACCGCGCATTGTCGTCTTCGACGTGGGCGGCACCATCACCCTTAAGAGCGACCTGGTCATCCGCATGTCCTACCTGACCATCGACGGCTCTACCGCCCCCGCCCCGGGCATCACCATCAAGCAGTCCAGCCTGGAAAACGGATCCACCGTCATCGCCAAGTGCAGCGACATCATCCTCAACAACCTGCGCTTCTACGGCGTGTATACCGCCGGGGGAACCTCCCAGAACGTCACCGGCGTCTTCGGCGTGGAGGGCAGCACCAGCCGTATCGTGCTGGACCACCTGACCGTCCGCAACTCCAGCGATGCCGGCCCGGACTTCTGGGGCGGAATCAGCGACGTCACCATGTCCTACTGCCTGATCATGTACAGCCACCATCCCACCACGATTTCCCATTACCCCGCCCCCTACGCGGTTCGCCAGCGGTTCTCCCTGCACCACAACGTCTGGGCCCGCAATACCGACCGCAATCCCCAGATCCGCGCCGACGTGCGTGACCTCGATTTCGTCAACAACATCATCTACCACTGGGGCTATTACAACGGCTCCGGCCAGGGCACGCGCATCCGCAATGACGACGGTGAGCCCAAGGTGAATCTCAACATCATCAACAACTACTGGATCCCGGTCACGAATCCCTCCTGGGCCCTGGTGTACGGCCTCAATCCCGGCGCTGATGCCACCGAAGGGCGGGGCACCAGCAGCGATCCGCCCCAGGGCACCGTCCTGACCAATACCAACATGGGCAAGATCTATACGCGAGGGAACATCCTGCCCCCGGAGAACCGCGATCACTATTCCACCATCGCCTCCCCGCTGCCCGTGCCGGCCTATGCCCAGGTGACAACCCACTCCGCCGACCAGCTCAAGGCGGTCGTCCTCCCCACCGTCGGCACGCATTACCGCCTGCCTGACGAGCAGTCGGCCATTGATGAGCTCTACCAGCGGATGATCGGCGACGTCACGCCCGAATGTACCAGCAATGCCGAGTGCGACGACGGCAATTACTGCAACGGGGCCGAAACCTGCTCCAACGGATCCTGCGTCGCCGGCACTCCTCCCTGCCCGGCGGGCGCCTGTAACGAGATCACGGATACCTGCGAGACAACCGCCGCCAGTACCGTGTGGGTCGCGTTCAGGATCCCCACCGAAGTGCCCGGCGTGGGCACGGTGCAGGATGAGGACATCGTGGCCCACAACCCGGCAACCCAGACCTGGTCCATTGTTTTCGACGGCAGCGACGTGGGCCTCTCGGAACTCGCGATTGACGGCGTTGCCAAGTTGCCCACCGGCGAGATCTTGCTCTCTTTCGCCAAGACGGGCAACGTGCCGGGGCTTCAGGGCGGCCCAGGTGGCACTGCCGTGGAGGCTTCAGACATCATCAAGTTCACCCCCGCGTCGCTCGGCGAGGACACGGCCGGAGCCTTCACCTTTTACTTTGATGGCAGCGACGTGGGACTCACCGGCGACGCCGCTAACATCAACGGCATTGCCCTGGCCGCCGATGGTCGATTGCTCATCACCGTCGCGGGGTCAGTTGTGGTCGGGGGTGTCGCCGCCGATGGCAAGGATATCCTCGCTTTCGACGCGGCCAGTCTCGGCGAAAACACCCAGGGAACCTTCAGCCTCTACTTCGATGGCAGTGACGTCGGATTGGACACTGACGATGAGAATCTGGACGGCCTGGCCATCGACAGTGACGGCAAAATCTTCCTGTCTACGCTCAACAGCTTTCAGGTGCCCGGGGTGGTCGGCGGCGATGAGGACATCCTCGTCTTCCATCCCACCTCGCTCGGCGCGACCACTGCGGGAACATTCTTCATGCACCTGGATCTGAGCGCGGTGGGAATCTCCGACGCCGCCGACGTGGTGGCTATTGAGCTTGACCGCCCACGCACCCCACGACTCAAGGCAGATTTCAACAGGGATGGAGTGGTCGACACCAGCGACATCGAGATCCTGAATGCCTGCATCAGCGGCGCAGATATTCCCCAAACCGATCCGAAGTGCGCAGAGGTCGACCAGGACGGCGACCATGACGTCGATCAGAGCGATTTCGGACTGCTTCAGTGCTGTTTGACCGACGACAGCGAACCGCTGGACAACCATTGCTATGAGTAACTCCGGTCAGGAGTTGGTCTGAGCCAGTGCCCTATCCGGTCCAGAGGAGGTTCGCGCTTCGGCCTGCGAGGCGGGCAGGATGTCTGCCCCCCGACAACACCGGCTGGCGGTTCGTGGCCGTTTGGTCTGAGGAAAGCGTCAGGATGCCCGGCGCCTGCGGTTTGCTCCAGTGGCGGCAGATCGCCGCGCGCCTGTATCGACGCAAGCCTGGCCGGCGGGTAGACTAATCCCCATGTGGGCGTATATCCAACTGCTGCGTCCGGCCCAATGGATCAAGAACACATTCGTCTTCGCTGCGCTGATATTCGGCGCCAAGCTGGGCGACTGGCATGCTATTGCGCTGGCGACCGGGGCCTTCGTCGCCTTCTGCCTGACTTCATCGGCGGGTTATATATTCAACGACATCCTCGACCGCGAACGTGACCGCCTGCATCCCGTCAAACGCAATCGCCCTATCGCCAGCGGACTTATTCCCCTGCCTGCCGCGGGGGGTGTGGGCCTGGCCCTGCTGCTTGCGGCCGCCATTGTCAGCATCCGTCTGCCCCCGGCTTTTATGATGGCCCTCTGCACCTACCTGGCGCTGACCGTCCTCTATTCGCTGTTTCTCAAACACCGGATGCTCCTGGACGTCATCACCATTGCCCTCCTTTTCGTCATCCGGGCCGTGGCCGGCGCGGTGGCCATCAATGTCGCCTATTCCGACTGGCTGCTGGTCTGCACCTTCATGCTGTGTCTGTTCCTCGGCTTTGGTAAGCGACGGTGCGAAATCGCCATGCTCGCCAACGGAGAGGCCATTCACGGCCATCGCCGCACCCTTGACCGCTACAGCCCTGATCTGCTCAACCAGCTCTTGAGCACCTCCGGCGGGATCGCCATCATCACCTTCCTCCTCTATACCCTCTGGCCGGACGCCTACGTAGGTAGCCCCTTCGGCGCCCAGAGCCGTCACGACCTCCTCTATACGCTTCCACTGGTAGTTTACGGAATCTACCGATATGCGATGCTTATTGAGTCCGGTAAAGCCACCGGGCCCACCGATCTGATCATCAAGGATCCGCCTTTCCTGGTCTCCATCGCCTTGTGGGTGGTCCTGGCCGGATACATTCTATACGGGCGCAGCTGAGGTCCAGACGCCGCCGAGGGCACCCACTTTGTTGTGAGCTTGTTCGTAAATCTCGTCGGCGCAATGTCTAGGGAATCCGCCCCGCATTTGACTCGCAGGTGGCGAAGGCTAGAATGGATCAGACACATCCCAGGCCGAAACATACACGAGGTGGCATGGTCGAGCTTTGTTGTCTCTGCCGCCTCGGTATTGTCCAGATTCGTCGGGGATCGAGGAACGCGTTGTGGCTATCCTGCACGTGCTGCAAGGTCCGGACAAGGGCCGTACATTTCGCACGATGAACGAGTCGGCTATCCTGGGCCGGGAGAGCGAGCAGATTCCGCTCACCGACCGGACGATCTCCCGTCAGCATGCGCAGATCTCGCCTGACAACGGTGCCTGGATTCTGAAAGATTTGAACAGTGCCAATGGAACCTACATCAACGGGGTTCGCGTCCGCGGGCCGGTTCGCCTCAAGCACGGCGACCAGATCAAGATGGGTTCCACCCTCATCGTCTACACCGGCGATCAATCCGTCGAAAAACTGAGCGGCAGCAGCATCCCCCGCGACATGATCGACCTTGACGCGGCCAGCCCCAGCTTGGATTCCGCGATCCTGGCCAGCTCGAATCCCGAAGACTCGGTCATCATCGCCCAGCCGGAACTCACCGAGGCGGCGCGTGCCTGGAAGGTCATGTCCGAAATCACCGCGGCCATCGGGGCCATCATCGACCCCGAGCAACTCCTCGAACGCGTGATGGACGTGATCCTTGAGGAAATGCCCGTCGATCGCGGCTTCATCCTCATGTATGACCGGAGGGGCGAAGAACTCATCCCCCAGGTCGTCCGCTACCGTCGCGGGGTTCGGGCCAAGAAGCAGAAAATTACCACCAGCCGGCGCATCATCCAGCACGTGCTCGATCATAAGTCGGCCGTTCTGTGCACCAATGCGGCCGACGATAAGCGATTCCGGCAGGACGCCGGGCAGGACAGCATCACCGACTTCGGCCTGCACTCGGTGATCTGCGCCCCCATCATGGACAAGGACCTCCTGCTGGGCGTGATCCACATTGATTCGGCCGCCGCCACTCACACTTATACCCAGGAACAGCTTCGCCTCATGGGCGCCATCGGGCAGATGACCGGCATGGCCATCCAGAACGCCCGACTCGTCCAGCAGCAGATGCAGATGGCCCGGCTGGCCGCCACCGGCGAGACCGTCGCCTATCTCTCGCACCACATCAAGAATGTTCTCCAGGGTATCCAGAGCGGCGGCGATCTCGTCTCCCTGGGGCTGCGCAACCAGAAGCTGGACACCATCAAGCAGGGCTGGGAGATCGTCGAGCGCAACCTCGAACGCATCCTCCGGCTCAGCACCAACATGCTGGCCTTCAGCAAGGCGCGCGAGCCCCGGCTGGTCCAGAGCTATCTCAACAAGATCGTGGCCGACGCCGTCCAACTCGCCCAGAAGCGGGCCGACGAAAAGAACGTGGTCCTGCTCAGCGACTTCGAGGAGACCATCCCGCCCATGCCGCTGGACCCCGAGGGGATCCACCAGGCCACCCTCAACATCATCGGCAACGCCATCGACGCGGTTGCCCCCAAGACCGGGACCGTGCATGTCAGCACGCTCTTCGATGCCGAGCAGGGTATTGCCGATATCGTCGTCTCCGACAACGGTCCCGGCATTGAACACGAAAAGATCGAGGAGATTTTCGAGCCCTTCAAGTCCAGCAAAGGCCAGGCCGGCACCGGGCTGGGCCTGGCGGTGGCCCGCAAGGTCATCCGCGAGCACCACGGCCGGATCGTCGTCGAAAGCCGCCCCGGCGAAGGTACCACCTTCCGCCTGCGTCTCCCGGTCCAGGAACTCTCCCGGGCCAGCGAAGAGACTTACTCCACGCTCCAATAGGAGCCCACCCCGGCCACTGGATCGAAACAGTCCGCTTCCGCTACCACTGCAAAGACGACAACACCCCCCGGATCATCAAATGCCAGCCCTTCGCCCGGAACGTTGAGATCCTCAGCGCATGCCTATCCGCGGCCCGAGGGGAACAGGCGCTGACGGACCGAACTCGGCGGGGAGAGCGTACCAGGGGACGTGGGCGTCTTCCCCGGCCTGTGGACTGCCCGGCATCGAACCCGCCCCACTCCCATCCCGCCCTGACGACGGCCCGGCCATGGGAAGGACCTGACCCGTAGCGTCCCCTTCCGGCAAGGGTTCACCCAGCAGCAGAGGCGTGACGGCGTGCCGTCAGAAAGTTCCCAGTCGGGGTCTCGCCTCCTGTGAGCCACCTACCCATGCTCTTTGTCCTGCCCGGATGGCTTGGAGCCTATATGATTGTTATGGCCACCCATGATGCATCATAGATCGGCCGGCCAGGCGAGACGCGCGGCCGCCGCGGCGCGATTTGACAAGGCCGGGGCGACGCGCTATGTTACCCGAGAGACTATCGGACCTGACGCGGAAGGATCTGCTGTCCGAGAGGTCAACCCCGATGTATCTGGCAACGTGTCTGGCGCTGACCGACCCTTCTGCTTATCGATAGCCTGGGTTTGCCGGCTGTACGCTCTGGATGCGGGTGGCCGCCCGTGGGTGGCGAACTGGTGGATCGAGGAGTTCGGCGACCATGAAAGTTCTCATGCTAGGATGGGAATTCCCTCCGTTCATCTCCGGCGGATTGGGAACGGCCTGCTATGGATTGACCAAAGCCATGAGTCAGGTCGGTGCGGAGGTCATTTTTGTCCTCCCCCGCCCGGTCGCATCGCAGTACACCAGCCACGTCAAGCTGGTCTCTCCAACCCTGCTCTCTGCGGCGGCGGGCTCCTATTCCTACCAGGTGGAAGAATTCGCCAACGTCACCTTCCGGGCTGTCAATGCCGGCGGAGGCTATTCGGCCTACGAGTCGGCCCGAACCGCCTCTCCGGCCATCGAAGAGCAGATCCGCACCGGCCGTCACGCATCCAAGCTTCGTCAGACCGCCACCCAGGGCAAGGCCCCCTCTCAAACCGTCGTCGAACCTCAGGCCCATTACGGCGGCGACCTCTTCAGCGAGGTCGAACGCTATGCCCGCATGGCCACCCTGATCGCCACCGAGGAAGACTTCGATGTCGTGCACGCGCATGACTGGATGACCTTCCGCGCCGGCATCGCCATTTCAGCCATGAGCGGCAGGCCGCTGGTCGTCCAAGTCCACTCCACCGAGTTCGATCGCACCGGCGAACACGTCGACCAGCGGATCTACGACATCGAGCGCGAGGGCATGCATTACGCCAAGCGCATCATCGCGGTCAGCCATCTCACCAAGCGGATCATCGTGGCCCGCTACGGCATCCCCGAAGAGAAGGTCGAGGTGGTTTACAACGCGGTTGATTTCAACGGACACGACAACGGGACGCCCCTGCCGCCGATCGGCCGAAACGACAAGATCGTCCTCTTCCTGGGCCGCATCACCATGCAGAAAGGCCCCGAATACTTCCTGGCCGCCGCCAAGAAGGTTTTGGAGGTCATGCAGAACGTGCGCTTCATCATGGCCGGCTGGGGCGACATGATCCGCCGAACCATCCAGCTCGCCAACGAGATGGGCATCGGCCACAAGGTCCTCTTCACCGGATTTCTGCGCGGGCCGGATGTCGATCGCGTTTTCCGCATGGCCGACCTCTACGTGATGCCCAGCGTCTCCGAACCGTTCGGCATCGCCCCTCTGGAGGCCATGAACAATGACGTGCCCGTCCTGATCAGCAAGCAGTCCGGCGTGTCCGAAGTCCTGTCCCACGCCCTCAAGGTGGACTTCTGGGATGTCAACGAGATGGCCAACAAGATCGTGGCCGTGCTCCGCCATCCCCCGCTTCAGAAGACCCTGCGCGAACATGGTCGCATCGAGGTCCGGAAGCTCTCCTGGGCCGACTCCGCCCGCAGGTGTCTGGAGGTCTACCAACAGGCCGGCGCTTCCCGCAACTGAGCGGATCACCGCACGACAGGTCCTGTCCTCAACACTGCAACGGGGGCCGCGCGCATCGTTTCAACGCGGTCGCCGAGGCGGCGCGACTCCTGAACAGCCGCCGGATGTGGTTCCCGTTACAAACGTGGGTGGGTTCCTGCCCGGTTGTTTGTTGCCCCGCTGGTGATCGCTTGATCTTCGCGCCCCCTCTGAAGAGGCAGTGCACCCAACGTGCGGGCTTCATCTCCACGCGCCCAGCCGAAACCAGGCCAAGCAGAGCCATTAAGTATCGTCAAAATAATAGCTTATAAAAAGATTGCGCAGAGTTGGGCGAATAGATGGGGGGAACAGGCCGCGGCCGGATTCGAACCGGCGAATAACGGATTTGCAATCCGTCCCCTTAGTCCACTTGGGTACGCGGCCAGCTATACCGCATGGAAGTTTAGCACACCCGAACGAGGGATGCAACATGCTATGAACGATCAGGTTATACGGATCCCCAATGAGTCTTGTGCCGTGGGCGCCCCCCTCTGAGCCCGAAGCGCGAGCGAGGACCAGCGAAGCCCGCTCGGAAATCCCTCGCTTGCGCTTCGGGCTCAATTGGTGGCGATTCGGGCTCAATGGGCTCGAGTGCCCGGCCTCTTCGGAGGTGGCGGCACGCCGATGCGGGCGATTCAGTAGCGCCCGTACTCCTGGACCAGTTCCACCATCCGCACGAGCCGCTCGGGCTTTACCCTGGGGGCTACTGAGCAGGCGCTGGACAGGATATAACCCGAGCCGGGCATGCCGATCTTGAGCCGCTCGCGAACGGCATGCTCGAAGGCGGCGTCATCGCCCAGGAGCATCTCGTTGACCGCGTCGAGATTGCCTTTGAAGAAGAACCGCTCGCCGAACTCCGCCTTGGCCCTGGCCAGGTCCACCGTTCCCAGGGGCGGCGGGTCGAGGGTGTCCAGGCCGTCCGCGCCGCTTTCGGCCATCAGGTCGAGTCGATCCCCGATCGCGCCGCAGGTGTGGATATACACCGGCAGGTCGTAGCCGTGGATCGCCTCCACCACCCGGCGCTCCCAGGGCACCACGAATTCCTTGTACATCTCGCGGCTCACGAACCCCGCCCCGGCAAAGGCTGAGCTGATCAGGATGGCGTCGGGGTCACAGGCGGCGTAGCGGTGCGCTTCCGCGATGACATGGCCGGTGAGTACTTCCAGCAGCTCGTGACAGATCTCTGGCGAGTCCAACAGCGCCATCAGGCCCTGCTCGTACCCGAACAGCTCCAGCAGGTGCGTGAACGGCGAGAAGATCTCCATGTGCACGGATATGTCCGGGCAGTTTGCACGGGCGGCGCGCAGCCCGCGCGTCAGCCAGTCCGGATACGCCCCGGGATCCGACAGATCCGCATCGGCGGGGACATCCCAGAGCGTCGGGGCGTGTTGCGTGTTCCAGAGATAGCCGGGGATGCGGTACGTGGCCGGATCCGAGGGTTTCACCGTCTCGATGTCCGCCCGGGGCAGTGGCTTCCGGCCGGGCAGGAAGGTGTGGGGATTGTCGTCCGGCGGAACCCACGTCTCCAGGCCAAACCGCCAGGCGAGGCGCTCGCCCTCTTGGGTGTTCTCGTAGGAACTAATGTACTCCTGCCAGTTCGCCGGCCGGCCCGGCAGGTTGATCAGGAAGCCGTCGAACCCGTAGCGCCGCTGAAACTCGGCGAGCGTTTCCACAAACACTTCGCTGTCGAACCAGATCTCCGACGGCCGGCGGTCACTGTTGACGAAGTAATGGCCGAGCGCGAGCTGGCACATGACCGGCACGCGATCACACGGCTGATGGCGCATCGCGGCGCGGACTCGTTCCCGAGAATTCATAAACAGGCACTCCACATCGACATCGCGGCGTTCTCTGACCGAGAGCGGGTGCCTTTTCCAGAACACCCGTTTGGCGCCGGATCAGGCGGGCAGGATGCCTGCCCCCCGGAAGAGCAGGCTGCTGCCATCGGAGTGCGGGCATCCTGCCCGCCTCTGAGCAGCGGCACAAACCTTTGACGCCCCACGGCTCAAGCACCTTGGCACACAAACCCCGACACGGCACAAGGCAGCGGCGCACCAATCGTATGCCCGGCAGTCTCACCCTCGCACACGGCCCTCTAGAGGATAAAGAGCCGTTGGCGTCCCTGCAATCAGCTTCAACAAACGCTCCGCCCCCCTTTTCGTTCAAGGGGATATCGCCTGCCGTAGGGGTCTACCGGCCCCCGGCCAAACCCGCAATATGAACCACCTCCGGCCTTGCGAGTATGGCTTGAAACCAACCGTCTCGGTGCCGGTCAGCCGGATGAGAGGCCGGGAAGCAGGCGCCCGGGTCCGATATCCACAGCCAGACACAAATCGGCCACCACGCGGACCCGATATATGCGATATATGAGAAGAGGCGGCCGGTTGGCCGCCCCGCTTCTGTTCGAGTGGAGCTGAGCATGAGCCGGTTTTCCGTAGTCGCCGCCCCTTCCCTGCCCCGACGTCCCGTTCGCGAAGCGCCGATGGGCGCCTCGCCGACCGAACCGCCCGCACCCAAAGTAACCTTCCGCCCCCCGCCGGTGAATTCTCTGGCGGAGGCCGGCCTGACCGACGCCATGGTGGATGCGATCATCTTCAAGTACCTGCTGGGCGTCGGTTCGGCTACCGGGGCCAAGGTGGCGGCCACGCTGGCCCTTCCGCATCCGCTGATCGTGGAGCGGCTGGCCGACCTCAAGCGGCAACAGCTTGTGGGTTATGTCGGGTCGGCCGTAATGGGCGATTTTACCTACACGCTCAGCGAAACCGGGCGCGAGCGGGCCCGCCGGCACATGGAGGAAAGCATGTACGTCGGCCCGGCGCCGGTGCCCTTGAGCGTGTACTGTGAGGCGGTGAAGGCCCAGTCGATTACCCTTGAAAAACCTGACGAGTTGCGGCTGCGCGAGGCGTTCAGCGACCTGCTGATCAATGATAAGATGTTCGCGACGCTCGGGCCGGCCATCAACTCCGGCCGGGGCATGTTTCTCTACGGCTTTCCGGGTAACGGTAAGACCAGCATCGCCGAGCGCATTACCCGCTGCTTCGGCCACGAAGTCTACATTCCCTATGCCATCCACGTGGACGGCTTCATCATCAAGCTGTTTGACGCTGAGATCCACGAGGTCGTGCCCACGCCGCGTCAGGGCCTGCTCAAGCCCGAACCGGTCGATGAGCGTTGGGTGCGCATCAGTCGCCCCACGGTGATTGTCGGCGGCGAGTTGACCATGGATTCGCTGGAGGTGCAGTTCAACAGCACCACGCGGATCAGCGAGGCGTCCATGCAGCTCAAGAGCAACTGCGGCACGCTGGTCATCGACGACTTCGGCCGGCAACGCATGAACCCGGTGGAACTGCTGAATCGCTGGATCGTACCCCTGGAGAAGCGCTTCGACTTCCTCGCCCTGGCCAACGGCCAGAAAATCCAGGTGCCTTTCGACCAGTTGCTGGTGTTCTCAACCAACCTGGAGCCGAAAGACCTCGTGGACGACGCTTTTCTTCGGCGCATTCCCTACAAGATCAATGTGCCCGACCCCACCGAGGAAGAATTCCGGGCGTTGTTCCGGATGATGAGCAAGATCATCGGTTTCGAGCATAACGAAGCCCTGGTCACCCGGCTGATCGAGGAGCGCTACAAGAAGACCGGCCGGCCCTTCCGCTGCTGCCAGCCGCGCGACCTACTCACTCTCGCGAAAAACTGGTGCCAGTATCGTGGGGTGCCGGTGGTGCTCAGCGAGGAGAACCTCGACTTCGCGGCGGACGTGTATTTCACGATTCTGTAGAGAAGGGTTCAGGGTTCGGGGTTCAGGGTTCAGTGTGGTACCGGCGTCTCGCCGGTGCATCGGAGGGCGGGCATCCTGCCCGCCTCATGGATCGAAGCGCAAGGCTTCTGCACCGGAAAGGGCACGAGCAGGATGCTGCACTTCGTCAAAGGTGGGGAACACGAATCTGTCTGGAAGGTGAACATCTCGCCCATATTTGAGCCCGAAGCGCAAGCGAGGGACGCATCAACCCGCACCGTTTGCCATGCATCAGTTTCTCGGCGAATGAGGTGGGCAAGATGCCCGCCCCCCGAGGTATTCAGGCGGGCAGGATGCCCGCCCTCCAAAACAGCGCCGGCGTTACAGGGCGCCCCGCTTCTTCAGAGGTGGGGAACACGCGCCCAACTATCGCTTGCGCTCCGGGCCGGTACACCCGACAGCCAATCCAGCCGTGACGGCATATCACCGGTTTGCGTATCGCGCCCCTTTCGTCCCCTTGTACAGCTGGACCAGGTAGGTGATGGGCATGGCGAGGCTGGGCACGAGCCAGATGAAGAAACTGACCACCCCTCGCGAAAGTCCCCAGGAACGCTCCATGTCGTAAAACCAGCGATGCCATGACATGTAGTAGGCCATAATGCCCAGCGCCACGGACACCAGCGTGCAAAATGCCAGGTAGCCGGTCAAATACGCCGCCACCTGCATCGCGGCTGGAATCAGGTTGCGGCGATATACCTTCCCCAGCAGGAGCCCAATGTCGCCGGCGCAAATCAACGCAAGCAGCAGCGAGGATGTCGCCCCGGTGATCCTGAACCCGGGGCCGACCGTGCACAGATCATACCGAAGTGACTCGGGCCCAGAACCCGCTATCAGATCTGCGAAAGGCACGATCGCATAGCAGATGATGAAAAATGGAACAAAGTGGGCTACCAGAAAGCGCCGGTGATCAACCACCCGGGTGGAGACGCGCAACTGCCGCCCGAACCACGTCGGCCGGAAGGCTGCGTCCACGCTGCATCGCCACCAGGTGCGGAGCCGGCCGCGTTCACGACGGTACTCCCAGGCCGTCCCCGGCCGGTTCGCCGGCCCCAGCGAGTTCAGCACCGGCTCGCCGCACTCGGGACAGCGGGCCTCCATCGGCAATGCGGTCAGGTTGTACCCGCAGGCCTCACACACAGGCGGCCGGATGATTGGTGGCACGTGCCGCCGGGCTCCGATCGCCCGCATGACGGCCCACAAGATCCAGATGACTGCCGCAATTATGGCCCATTCCACGATCTCATCAGCATAGCGGACCAGCCACGGTCGGCTCGCCAAGTAAGCCTTCCACTGTCGACGATATTCCGCGAAGTACTTATCCACCAGCCGGTTGTACTCGGCCAGTCTTTCCATGTTCTCCGGCGTGTCGGCGTCCTCAGTGGGCGTCGTCAACGTTGGCAGCGAAGGAGAAAACGGGTGGGCCAAATCCGATTTGCGTCGCATGTCGAACAGCACAGACACCAGCAGGATCAGCAGCAGAAGCCACGGCAACGCATCAGCCGTGTGCAGCCAGGCATTCCGCAGCGCATTGCGGGCGCTGGCCCCAAGCGGTTCGTCCGCCGCGCCCCAGGGGGCCAGCAGCAGCGCCAGACCTGCGAACCCGGCCTCAACCGACACGATCGCAACGATCATGACAAACGCCGCCGCGACCGGGTCGTGTGGGAATACGCTGGTGAGATTCTGGCAAACCCAGCCTACACCGTGGTCAAACCCCTGAGGGTGAAACGAGGCCAACAGCAGAAACGCCAGAAACGCGCCTGACACGCTTGCCACCAGGTGAACAACCCAGGCATCAAGCAGGGGCACATGCTGCGTCCGGCGGGCGGTCGTGGCCGGCAGCCACCAGGCGGTCAGGAAAGCCATCCAGGCCGGCCAACGCGGCTGGGCTTACTCGCCAACCGCCGTCGGAGGGCCTTCAATCACCCGCAGATCTTCTGCCATGTCGCTCGTTCCCAAAGGATTCATCGATGGTGATTGTCGCTCCAAGGCCTGTATTCTTACTTCATGTTACCTGACGAGCCCTCGAATGCCAGCGCGCGGAATGCCGTGCGCCCAAAGCGCATGCACCCAGAGCGCATGAGCCCCAAGCGTGTGAGCCCGGAGCACATGAGCCTGAAGCACAAGCGAGGGACGCATTAACTCGTACCGCTTTCCATGCATCCGTTTCTCGGCGAATGAGGCGGGCAGGATGCCCGCCCCCCGACGATAATTCACGCGAGCAAGATACCCCCCCGAGGTATTCAGGCGGGCAAGATGCCCGCCCTCCGGGACAACCAGCCGGGGGGATCCACCTTGCTTTGAAGGTGGGCTCGCAATTTCGGCAGTTGCCGCGGGCCTCGAAATCGTGACCCCAGGTTCAGAGAACCAGGCCCACTCCTGAGCAGTTGGCATTGCGGTTCGCACAGACTACGCTAGAGGACAATGAGAACCTCCAAGCTCCTTAACCGTCGCGCCGCCCTGTCGGTCGCTTTCCTGGCTCTCGCCCCCGTGGCCTGCATCGACGCCGGCCTGCCGGCCGGGGCCTTGCCGTACAATTTTGACGTGCTTGATGACGGGCAGGTTTACCGCACGTCCCAGCCGACCGCCGACCACCTTGAGACCATCATCGACACCTACGGCATTCGCACGGTCCTCAACCTCCGGGGCGAGAACCCGGGCTCAGACTGGTACGACGCCGAAAAGGCCGTTTGCGAAGCTCGCGGCGTCACCTTGATCAGTTATCCGATGAGCGCCAAGTCGTTGCCCTCCGCCGACGTCCTGGCGAGCGTGATTGAGACGCTGAAAACAGCCGAATACCCCCTGCTGATCCACTGCAACGGCGGTGCGGACCGCACCGGCGCGGTGTCGGCCATTTACCGCATGCTCATCCTGGGTGAGGACCGCAAGGCCGCCCTGGCCGAACTCTCGCCGGCGCACCTGCACTTCCGCTCATACGCCCCGTGCATGGATACGCTGGCCGAGATGTACGAACCCACGCCCGAATGGCTGGAATGGTACGCCGCGAACGTGGAACAGATTCAATGCCGATGACGCCGGCGCGCCGCCTCCCTTCAGCCGGAATAGTCCGATGGCCGATCTAAACAAATGCCTCTGTCCGATCAGCACATTTTGCCCAGCTTCTCTTTCCCGCCTCGCGGTGAGGTTGAACTGGTAATTGACTCCCAGCACTTCCAGCGCGTCGTCCGCGACGGCATTCTGAAGGCCCGGACCAGCCTGGACATGGCCACGGCCGATTTCAAGAGCATGCTGGTGCCCTCTGCCAGCCGCCGGCAAGCACGATCGATCCTGCAATCGATGCGGGATCTGGCCCGCAAAGGGGTCGAAATTCGCCTTCTGCACAGCGGAGTGCCAAGCAGCCCGGTCCTGCGGGAACTCCGTCAGGAGTTACCTGGAGGCATCCAGATCCGCCGATGTCCCCGGCTGCACGCCAAGGCGGTGGTGATCGATTGCCACGCCATGTATCTCGGCAGCGCCAACCTCACCGGGGCGGGCCTGGGCGCAAAATCAGACGGCAAAAGGAATTTCGAGCTGGGCATCTGGACCAGTGCGCCGGCGTTGATCGATCCGGTGATGGAACGCTTCAATGCGCTGTGGGAGGGGCGGGAGTGTTCCCGGTGCCGGCGACGCGCGATCTGCCCGGTTCCACTGGAAGAACCCAAACTGTCCTGATTACCACTATTCTGTACTTTTGCTGCAATTACCTCTTGCACAATCCTTCGCGCGGCATTATCGTTGGACGACGTAGTCAACCTTTCTGTGGGACGGCCGGGCGTCTTCCAGCCGGGCCAGCGCATATTTGATAGTTGAGCCAGGAGGAGGTTTCATGGACAAGCCCAAGCGCTCTTACTACCTGCCGAGCAAACTGGTCAATGCGTTTGACAAGGACGTGGAAAAATCCGGCTACGTGCGGGAAAAAGTGGTAGCCGCTGCCCTGTTGTCGTTCCTGGACAGCGACGCGAATACCCGGGCGAAGATGTTCGACCGCCTCGATTCCTTTATCAACGGCAGGAAGTCTTAGGCCCGGATGACGTCGCGTGATCGTTTGCTGGCCGTCCTTCGCGGCGGCGTGCCGGATCGTGTGCCGGTTACCCTCTATGAGTACTCCCCATACGGAGATGATTGGGCCAATCGGGAACCGTCCTATGCGCCGCTGCTGGATCTGGAACGCCGCTTCGGAGACAGCTTTCTCTTTGTTCCGATTGATATACCTGTCCTGCTGGGTGATCCCAATGTTGCCCGCGGTACCGAGGAGTCGGCCGGCGACGGCACTATTGTTCGCACTGTCCAGATCGAAACGCCCCGGGGTCCTGTCCGCACTATCACGCGGCGCGACCCCGGCCTGATGACCTATTGGCAAGTCGAACCGCTTATCAAATCCGACGAGGACATCGAGCGCGTTCTGTCGCTGCCGGACCCCGTCATCGACTTGGATCCTGCGCGCGTCCGCGAATGGGAGGCGCGAATCGGAGAGAACGGGGTCGCGCTCTTCAGTCTTGGCGATGCCATCGGCCACGTGGTGGGTCTGTTTGATTTCGAAGATTTCGTGGTGCGCTGTCTTGAAGACGACGCCCCCATACGAGCATTGCTGGACAAGGCCCAGCGCCAGGTACTGAATGCGATCCAGGCCATCGGCGGGTTGGTGAAGGATGCCTGCATCCGCTTGTGGGGGCCGGAGTACTGCGGCGCGCCGCTCATGGACCCGCGGCTATACTTTCCTCGATATGTTCTGCCTTACGACACCGAGGCCACCCGCGCGATCCAGGCCACCGGCAATTTCAGCGTGATTCACTGTCACGGGCGGTTGCGCGACCTGCTGGACATGATCGCGGACATCGGGGCGGATGCCCTTGAACCCCTGGAAGTCCTGCCCATGAGCACGGCTGACGTCACCCTGGCGGAGATCAAGGCGAGGATTGGCGAGCGAATGTGTCTCATGGGCGCGGTCCAGTCGCTCATCCTGGAGACCGGCACGCCGGAACAGATGCGTGAGGCGGTACGGAGTGCGATCGCGGCGGCTGCGCCCGGGGGACGCTTTGTGCTGCTGCCCACGGCCGCCCCCTTCATGGTGCCGCTCGATCCACGGACGTTGGCCAACGCCGAGGCCATGTTTAAAGCCGCGCACGAGTTCGGCAGCTATTGAGAACGTGGCATGTAGCCCGCCGGCCCCGCAGCCTGCCCCCGGCTTGCGATTGCAATGGGAGAAGCGGCGGCTCTGATGCCAACATCGCCCCCCCCTGCCGATGACTTATCCTCTGGTAACCCTCTCGTCCCCGTCTTCACTCATCAGCTTGCACGTGATCCCATGAAGTGAAGTCGTCAATCTCGGCCAGACCCAGTGCTACGGCCAACTGACGGATTTCCGACAACCCAGTGTCTTCCACGAAAGGCGCACTGGGGCACTCCTCTTCGTCCGGCCGGGAAGGCACGAGCCTCGCAGGTTCGGTAGCCGAACATTCGTCCCCTTGGTTTTCCACGCTGATCGCGTTCATCTCTGCGCCTCGCCAATTGCCCCATTGCCCGCGCCAAACCGATGGTGCAACAGGAGTATCCAGAGCCCAGTCAGGTGAAAATGCCTCTCCTCGCCTATTTAGTAGAACACCGATGGGGCCTTTTTGTTTCAATATTCCGGACGTTTCCTGGCCGGATGGCCGGTATCCGGGCCTCAGCGCCTGCATCGGAGGGCCGGCGTGCGGTTTTCGCACCTCATCGCCTGAATTCATCTTAAGCTCAATATTATCGGGAGGTTACGTCTTAGAATAACACAAGGGAAAAGCGAACTCTTTGGAAAGGAGGCGCGTATGTACCAGCCCGACAACCCAGATCCAAACCGGGAGGACACGCGCGAAAACAATCGCAATGTCGGCAGTGAGGCGGAGCAGGAAGCAAATCGTGAACCGGGCGGCGACACGTCCTCTGCTCACCCGTTGGGCGTTGGGGTGGGTGCGGCCAGTGGCGGAGCGACAGGGGCGGTCATCGGCGCAGCCGCAGGCCCGGTGGGCGCGGTCGTTGGTGCGGCCGTCGGCGGTGTGGTCGGCGCCCTGATCGGCGAGGGGGTCGCTGAAAGTATTCATCCGAAGCTCGAACATGATTACTGGCGGGCGCATTACAGCGGTCGCAGCTACGTTCAGCCGGGGGCGACGTACGAAACCTACGGTCCCGCGTACCAGTTCGGGTGGGAAAGCTGGTTACGATATCCTGAGCGTGATTTTGACGAGATCGAGCCGGAGTTACGGCAGGAGTGGGAAACCACCGGCGGGGACCGAGACCTGAACTGGGATCATGCCAAGGAGGCGGTCCGCGATGCCTGGAACCGGGTACGGGAGGCCACCATTGGCCCCGGCCGGCGGCATGATACCGGCTATTAAATGGCTGTGCGTGCTCTTGCGCCGGGCTCGGAAAGGTGCGTATGCGGGCTGACGACGCAGGAGGCCTTCTTTCCGGCCCCCGCCACACTTGCCGGGGGATAAGGCTGCATCTGTAAGTTCACCGGCCCCACAGGCGGAACCGGTTCGAAGACCATCCTCGTGAGGTTCTCGCATTACTGATCGCGCATCACTGATTCTGAAATTTGCAGTGGGTTGCTGGGCGGGCTCATGCCGAGGGCTCGGTCAGTTTCCTGCTTATGCTTTGGGTTGCAAGCGGACGTTCCTCCGTTACCGTGGAAGCGGTGAGTAATCACCTGGCGGGTGGACAACACACGCGCCTGGCTAGCCCTTTGCCCCCGCGGGCGTATACTTACTCACTTTAACGACGGGAGGAATTCATAATGGTCCGTGTCACCATCATTGCTCAGCTTTGTGCCGCCGGACTCGCGCTGGCGGAGGTAGCGTCCGTCCCGGCCGGTGGGAGCGAAGCGGTCGAATGCCCGCTTGATTCGGGTTATATCCCGGCCGCCCCGGCCATTCCCGGCGGAGACAAGCCGGTTACCCTCGACACCCCTATTGTGGAACCCGGCCCAGTGGCCCTGCCGGCCAGTGCCGTGTATGCCGAACCGGTCCGAAAGACCTTCTTTGCCTATCTTGCGGCCGGGAGCGACCGTGGTGGTAAGTCAAAGGATGGCGGTTCGCCTGGCAAGAGCCCATTGCGGGTCTCCTATTTCGATCATGCGAGGAGTACGGTGCCCCGGCCGGCGATTCTACCGCTGGACGGGGTCGCGAGCGTTGTTCCCGCCGGCGTGTCTCTGGCCCTGGATGAGCAGGGCTACGTATGGGTCTGCGCCAGTCCGGCCCTGGCAGCCTCAAATTCAGGAGCCGGCAATAAGGAGCAGCCAACCACCCAGCCCGCGCAGGGAGCCGGGGCAGCCGCGGTTGGAACGCAAGGCCAGCCGACCATTCTGTTCAGAAGCAGCAAACCGCATGACATCAGGGCCTTTACCCGCCATGCCGGCCCGCCGATGGCCGACGCCCGGCTATACCATCTGGGCGAGCAAGGCTTCCTCCTCATCGGTTTGCGGGACAGAGACGGCGGCAGCATTCCCTGTTTCGCGACCAGCCCTGATGGGCGAAGCTGGAGCGAGCCGCGGCAACTGGCTGACATCGACGCCAATCACTCGTTGGTGACCGCCTTTTTCAAGGGCAAGACCGGGGCTACGAAGGTTGGCGTGGCCCTGGCGGCCTGGCCGGCCGGCAAGAGCCCGTTGATGGCCACGAATCTCTACTACGTGGAGACCCCGGATGGAGGCAAGACCTGGCAGAGCATCCGGCGCATCCCGCTCAATCTGCCTGTCCGCGGGAATGAGAACGGCGTGCTCGCCTGGGACTACAAATCCATGCGCTGGACCGTCTATCTCAAGGATATGGAACTTGATTCGGCGGGCAACCCATCCATCGTTTTTATTGGCGGCCGGGGTGGGACGGGGCGAATCCCGCTCATGTGTACCTGGATCGTTGGACGCTGGGTCGGGCGGGAGTGGGAGACCAACGGCGTGATCCCCGCGGCCGGCCCGTTCGATGCCACGGCCTTCCAGATCCTGCCGGACCGCTCCTGGTTGCAACTGGTGGCCCGGAACACCTCCGCGCCACGGCAGGCTCACGAAGAGGTGGTGCTGTGGTCCAGCAATGATCAGGGCCGGGCATGGTATAAGCAGGCGTGGGTTTCGTCGGACCCCAGCATCCGTCACGCGCTGGTCCGCCCACTGAATGCTTCGCCGGAGTTATTCGCGCTAGCGGTCATCGGGCTACGAGGGATAGAGAAGAGCATCCCGCCCTTTGGGGAACACCCGGGCTTCACCAAGCCGCCCATCGATGCGACGAGGCTGCTGTTCCACAATGCCCGGGGAGACTCGTTGATGCTACCGCTTGCGATGCCCGATTCCGAGGCCCGGCTTGAGCCGATAGACGCCCCTCCCCCGCAAACGCAGCCGAAGTAGAGCAGACCGTAGAGTACGCCGGCCGGCCCGATTCCTGCCGGCTCCGGGTGAGAGAGGAGATCCGCCGCCATGGAGTGGCTGAATGAGCTTTTTCGCGATCCGGCCTCAGCGGCCCACACCGTGCTGATCATCAGCCTGGTGGCCACCACGGGGCTGATCGTGGGCAGCATCCGCGTGTTCGGCATCAATCTTGGCGTCGCGGGGGTGCTGTTCGCCGGGCTGGTCTTCGGCCACTACCAGTTCAAGCTCGATGAAACGGTAATGGATTTCGCCCGCGAGTTCGGGCTGATCATTTTTGTCTACACCATCGGACTGCAGGTTGGGCCGGGCTTTCTGGCCTCGTTTCGGCGACAGGGATTGCCGCTGAACCTGATGGCGGCGGTGATCGTGCTGCTGGGAGCGATCCTGACCATTGTGCTTGCCGGGAGCATGGGCCTGGAGATACCGGTGGCAGTGGGCATCTTCTCGGGAGCCACCACGAGCACCCCAAGCCTGGCCGCCGCCCAGCAGGCGATCCGGCAGGTCCCCCACCAGCCCGGCGACTTGAGCGGCCCGGGGCTGGGATACGCGGTCGCCTACCCATTCGGCGTCATCGGCATCATCCTGAGCATGATCGCGGTGCGCTCGTTGTTCAAAATCGATCTGAAGCGCGAAGCCGAGGCCCTCTCGCAGTCGCAGGACGGCAGCGGTTCCGGGCTGGCCACGGTGAACCTCGTCGTTCGCAATCCGCAGATTCAGGGCGCGCGGATCAAGGATCTGCCCATCGTCGGCGAACACAACGTGGTGATTTCACGGATTCTCAAGGGCGGACACCTGGAGGTTGCCCGTCCGGAGACGACGCTGGACGTGAGTGACATCGTTCTGGCGGTGGGTCCCAAGGAGCGACTGGAACAACTCAAACTGATCATCGGCAATGAGAGCAGTGTGGACCTGCGACTTATCCCCAGCAACATCACCACCCGCCGGATTGTAATCACCCAGCCCAAAGCCCTGGGCAAAACCATCCCCGAGCTGGACCTGGTGCGGCGTTACGGAGTGAACATCACCCGGGTGAGCCGCGCGGAGATCGACTTTGCCCCCACTCCGCAGTTCCGCACGCAGTTCGCCGACACGGTGATGGCGGTGGGCGATTCCGCGGCCATCGAGCAGGTGGCCAGAGAGCTGGGCAACTCGCTCAAGCAGCTCAACAGCCCGCGGCTTGCGCCCATCTTCCTGGGGCTGGCCCTGGGAATTTTTCTCGGCAGCATGCCGGTGCGTGTCCCGGGCGTGCCCGCACCCGTGACCCTCGGCCTGGCCGGCGGCCCGCTGCTGGCGGCGATCGTGCTGAGCCGGATCGGGCGCATCGGTCCGCTGATCTGGTACATGCCCATCAGCGCGAACTTCATGCTCCGCCAGCTTGGGATCGTGCTGTTCCTGGCGTGCGTTGGTCTGCGCGCGGGGGACAGGTTTATCCCCACGCTGCTGGGGGGGAGCGGGCTGCTGTGGGTATGCACGGGCGCGTTGATCACGCTGGTACCGTTGCTGGGAGTAGCGGTGGCGGCCCGGTTCTTCTTCAAATTGAACTATCTGACGCTCTGCGGTCTGATGGCCGGTAGTACCACGGACACCGCCGCACTGGCTTTCGCCACCCAGATGGCCAATTCCGATGCCCCGTCGGTCTCGTATTCGACGGTGTATCCGCTGGTGATGCTGCTCCGGGTGATCTGTGCGCAGGCGATGGTGCTGTTCTTCATGCCTTATCTCTAACGGCCTTGTTTTCCCTGCCGGCCCGGCTTCCCCCCGGCCCGGCAAAAGCTTATGCTAATCGGGGTGAGCATTCGCCTGCCCAGGACTGTTCGTTCGATTCGCCGCGTGCAGCAAATCGCGCGCGTACTGAGCCGGCATGGGTTCGGACACATTGTGGACCGCCTGGCCCTTCGCGGCTACGTGCCTATCCCGCGATTCCGGCCAGTGCCCACCACCGCCGCCGAATCCGAGCAGGCCAGCCTCGGCCAGCGACTGGCTCGGGCCTTCGAGGAACTGGGGCCGACCTTCATCAAGCTGGGCCAGCTCATCTCCAGCCGCCCGGACGTGTTTCCACCGGACATCGTCGAGGCCATGATCCATCTGCAAGATCAGGTGCCGCCCTTCGACACCGCTACCGCCCGGAAAATCATCGAGGCCGACCTGGGCCGGCCGCTGGAAGCCTGCTTCAGCCACTTCGACGAGGTTCCCTTCGCCAGCGGGTCCATCGCCCAGGTCTATCGCGCGACGATCCGCCCCCGCGGCGGCAGGGATGCCTTTTCTCTCACCCCCCACTGCTCTGGTGCGGGAGGTCAGGCCGCCGGCGAGCAAGACGCTCGACCATCCGAAGCGGGCAGTGCAACCCCCGGGCGGAAGGTTCATCCTGCCGGACAGCGCGTGGTGGTGAAGGTCCGCCGGCCGGAAATCGAGGATGTGATCCGCCTGGACATGACCATTCTGCGCTGGCTGGCCGAGTTGGCCGAACGGGTTATTCCCGAGTGGATCAACTACCAGCCGGTCACCGTGGTGGAAGAGTTTGAGCGGACTATTCTGCGGGAAATGGATTTCATCAACGAAGGCGCGACCGTCACGCGTTTCGCCGAAGCTTACGGATACGATCCCGCTTTCCGCATTCCGGTGGTTCACTGGGAGCTGAGCGGCCCGGCCGTGCTCACACTCGAAGAGCTGCCGGGCGTGAGTGTTCAGGCCCTGATCAACAACCCGGATCCGCTGGTGAATCACAAGCTGCTTGCCGAGCGGCTTGCGCTGGCCTTCGTCCGGCAGTATTTCCAGATCGGCATGTTTCATGCCGATCCGCACCCGGGCAACCTGCTCATCACGCCGCCGGCCAACATCGGCTTGATCGACTTCGGGCTGACCGGACGGGTTGACGACGAGATGCTCGGCTATCTGGTCGTGGGGCTGGTGGGCGCATTCAACCGCGAGGCCGAGCTGATCGTGGAAGTCCTCGCCGAGATGAACGCCCTGGGCGACGACACCGATCGCCGCCAGCTTCGCCGTGGGTTGCTCGAACTGATCGACAAGTACTACGGCCTTCCGCTGCACCGCTTCAACCCGCAGACCATGCTGTATGAAATCACCGGGTTGATGCGCCAGCACAACGTGACCCTTCCCCGCGAGTTCGTGATGCTGGCCAAGTCGCTGGTCGGCGTAGGCGGGATCTGCCTGCAGCTCGACCCCGATCTCGATCTGCTGGCCCTGGTGGGACCGCGGCTGCGCGGCATCATGGCCCGGCGGCTCACGCCTCGCCGGCTGCTTCGCTCCACGGGGCTGGCCGGGTGGCATTTAACCAACCTGCTGAAGAGCGCGCCGGGGCAGCTTCGCGACGTGGCCCGGCGGCTCGCCCTGGGCAAGTGGCAGGTCAACATCCGCCACCAGAACCTCGACCATCTCGCCACAGAGATCGACCGTTCGAGCAATCGCCTCAGTTTCGCGATGATCATCGCCGCGGTCATCGTGGGCAGTTCGATGATTCTGTCCACCCCCGGCACGGTGAAATTCGCTGACCTGGAGCTTCCTCTTCGGGTGTTCGGGATTGTCGGCTATATCGTGGCCGGCCTGATGGGCATGGGCCTGGCCGTCTCCATCTGGCGCAGCGGGCGCCTGTGATACTGGCGGCGACAACAGAACACCCCGGCGCCCGACCTTTGTGGCAACGGACCCCGCGTACCCCGTGGGATCGCGAACGGTCATTCAGTGGGAACGCCTCGCGCCGGCTGTAGCGACCGGGCTCTGTACCGGTCGTTCGTGGAACTGCCAAAGCGGAAGCGGCACCAGCGCCGTTTCCAGTGCGCGGGTCTCTCGGCGGATCAGGCGGGCAAGGTACCCACCCTCCGACGTATTGAGGCGGGCAAGATGCCCGCCCCCCGACAAGCCGTCACGCCTCCTCGAGAACCTTCCAGCCCATGGCGTCGGCCAGGGCGAAGACCGGCTCCTTGAGGTCGCCGTAGTAGGTGACGCGATGCCAGCCCCACTGGTCCCACTCACGGAACAGCTTCTCAATGTCACCGACCGGCTCGGCGGCAAGCTTGGTCCGGCAGGCGCGGTCGTCGTCCACGTTGGCGACGGCCTTGCCCTGATGGAAAAGAATCACCTTGCGGTCGGGACCAAACTCGACCGTGGTGGTCATGTAACCCAGCGGCAACAGGGAGCGCACCGAGGCCCCCTGGCGATCCTCGGAGTGCGTGAGGATCTGGAAGGGATTCGTCTGGCCCTTGGGCCCGAACGCTCGGTTCGAGGCCACACAATGGGCATAGATGATCTGACGATGGGCGGTATCGATGACCGGATCGGAGATGAAACCCGGCCGGCCTTGCGTGAGGGCGGTCATGGCCACCATGGTGGCCGTCGAGCGGGTATCGGCCTCGCAGGCCCCGATCAGACCCTCGTTGAGCAGTTCGTGGAAGCCCAGGCACGGGTAAGCCTGAATATGCTTGCCGTAGAAACCGCCCAGGCAGTTGATGGTGATCGCATTGGCCCCGTACTTCTTGAGCAACGCCTTCTCGGCCAGGTACATGGCCGCGGATTGCTCCAGCGTCTCGCGTGAAACGTCGGCGATTTTGGCGGCGGACTTCTGCCAGCGATCGACGATGGCGCGTGCTTCGTCCTTGTCGGCGGCCTCCCAGGCGGCATTCAACTCCTCAAACGGCACGTCGCGGACGTCGATGCCCATCTCCCTGTGAATGGCCTCCCCGAGACCGTCACGCCCCTTGGCGATGGCCAGAATTCTCGATTCCTTCATGCGGGCCAGGCACTCGCTGGGAGAAAGCGACGAGAGCTGGTCGGGTTTGCCCTTCAGGTCGCCGGGGGCGGGTGTGCGTTCCTTGCGGATACGGGCTACGGCGGTGGCAAATTCGGCGGGGGTGGCGCCGCGTTTGACCATTTCGAAGCAGCGGGCCGCCGCCGCCAGGTCCTCTATGCGCGAGGAGGCCACGTAGCCCACGTTGGCCGTCTGGCTTCGCAGGAAGCCGGCGGTGTAAACCAGGAACCCGCCACTGCCGCCGTATTGGAAGTCCGCGTAGAGAGTGGGCTTGCCGGACTCGGCAATGGTCTGAACCACGCGGTTCCAGCAGTTCATCTGGTAGACGAGATACCCGTCAATGGCCGCCGACTTGTCTTGTTCGAGGATCTTGGCGGCTTCTTCGGGCCCCTTGGCCGTCGAGGTGACGAACTCGATGTTCGGGCAGCGCTGCCGGAGTTCGGCCGCGATGCGTTCCATGTGGGGCTGGAAATCGAAACCGATGTTGGGCCAGTCCGGGCGGGGCTGCCTGGGTGCATGCAGGGAGTAGATGATCCGCACCCGCACCTTGCTGTTGTCCTGGGCCGCGCGGGCCCGGGAGGGGGTGGTGAGGACTCCGGCCGCACCCACACAGGCCGTGCAACCGGCCGCAAGAACCTGCCGACGGGTAAATGAACAACATGCGCATCCGGATCTCATGGGGGGCACCATCTGGGGATCTCCTTTTGATCTGTCACACCAGCCATTGCCACGGCAGACTTGTTGGCCCGTGGGATGCCATGTCCGGATCTTACCGGAAGGTTTGCGCCACAGAAAGGGAACAATCCGATTTAATTCGCACAGAAAGAGGGGCCAGAAACGCTGGGCCAATCCAAGCAGCGCTGAAAAACATCAAATTCGAATTGGCGTATGGACCGTTGAGTTCGTACGTTCCCATCTCGCCAACGGCTCCCCATCAACGGCAGAGGACGTCGCACGTGGTCGGTGCGCACCGGCCGTCCGTCGTAGGCAAGAAGGATGCCGTATACCCCCATGTGCAGCCCAACGCGTCGGGCAATCGCGACGCTCTCAGCAAACGACGGCCACCTGTAGACCGGCCGTTCGCTTTCGGGCTGCGGGTCAGCGTTCCTTAATCTGCAACGCTGCTCCCTGTACCTCAGCAGTTAAATTATCGGTCTTAAAGCAAAAAAAGCCCATGAACCGTTTGATTTGCGCGCGTCTGAATTCTATTACTTAGGTGGAAGCTGTCGTGTCCCCTTTCAACGGCCCCGTGTTTTCCACGTCGGGAAACACGGGGTTTTTTTTCGCCCCCCTGCCACTACAATGGCTGAGGTGAGGCAAACACCTGCCGTCGGCGAGACAGGCTTGCCAAACGGCCGGTTTTCGCTTAACCTAAGTGGCTCGTACGGCAGCCCCTGCCGACGGGTCGTCAGGGGCTATTGCCTGTGCCGATGTAGCTCAGCGGTAGAGCACGGCTTTCGTAAAGCTGAGGTCGTGGGTTCAAATCCCACCATCGGCTTTTATTCCCAAGGACTTACGATCGCATTAAGTCAGCCCGCGCTCCCTCACGAGCAGCGCGGGGTTCTCATTGCGCCCATTTCAGGACCCCACCGGTGGCTGCGCTGGTGGCCATGGCCGTGTACTTGGCCAGATAGCCGGTCTTGAAGCGCGGGGCCGGGGCTTTCCAGCTCTTTCTGCGCTCGGCCAGTTCGGCATCGCTGAGCTTCACATTGAGCGTCCGGCCGGGGATGTCATACTCGATGATGTCGCCGTCGCGGAGCAGGCCGATGTTGCCGCCACAGGCGGCCTCGGGGCTCACGTGGCCGATGCAGGCGCCGGCCGTTCCGCCGCTGAACCGGCCGTCGGTGATCAGCGCGACGGTCTTGGCCAGGGCCGGGTTGCCCTTGATGTAGCTGGTGGGCGCGAGCATCTCCTGCATGCCCGGGCCGCCCTTGGGGCCTTCGTAACGGATGACAACCACGTCGCCGGGCTTGACCTTGCCGCCGAGGATGCCCGCGCAGGCGTCCTCCTGGCTCTCGAAAATGACGGCCGGCCCGGAATGGCGGAGCATCTCGGGGTCTACGCCGGCGGTCTTCACGATCCCGCCCTCCTGGGCGATGTTGCCGTAAAGGACGGTCAAGCCGCCCTCGGGTGAGTAGGCGTTCTCCACCGTGCGGATGCAGTCGTAGGGATCGAAGCTCTTGCTGGCCACCAGGTCGCGGATCAGGGCACCCTCTTTGCCGGCGTGCTCGGTGTATTTGCTGAGATTGCTGCGCGTGGCCGTGCTGATGCCGTCCAGGCGGATGCTCTCGCCCTTCTCGCGGATGTCGTTGGCCTTGATGGTTTCGCCGAGCGTCCGGCCGGTGACGGTGATCGTGTCCGGATTCAGCAGACCCTTGGCCCCCCGCAGAATCTCGCCCAGGATGGTCATGATGCCGCCGGCAGCCTGGCAATGCTCAATGTGATAGATCCTGCCGTCCTTGCCTGAGGAGGGAGCGAGCTTGCAGATATTGGGCGTCTTGCGGGAGAGTGCGTCGATATCGGCCATGGTGAAGGACACGCCGGCCTCGTGAGCGATGGCCAGGATGTGCAACACCGTGTTGGTCGAACCGCCCATGGCCATGTCGAGGATCATGGCGTTCTCGAAGGCCTGCCGGGTCATGATCTCACGGGGCAAGGGGCCGTTGGCCTTGGCCATCTCGACGATCCGACAGGCGGCGGCGGAGTACAGCTTCTTGCGGTCCTCGCTGGTGGCCAGGATCGTGCCGTTGCCCGGCAGGGCCATGCCCAGGGCCTCGCACAGGCAGTTCATGCTGTTAGCCGTGAACATCCCCGAGCAGCTTCCGCAGGTCGGGCAGGCGTTGTTCTCAATGTCGGTCAGTTCGGCCTCCGTCATCTGGCCACTGGTCACCTGGGAGACCGCGTAGAACGCGCTGATCAGATCGACGGCCTTGCCGCTGGAGGTTTTGCCGGCCTCCATCGGGCCGCCGCTGACGAAGATGGCGGGAATGTTGCAGCGCGCGGCGGCCATGAGCATCCCGGGGACGATCTTGTCGCAGTTGGGGATACAGATCATGGCATCGAAGCGATGGGCCTCGATCATGCTCTCGACACAGTCGGCGATGAGCTCCCGGCTGGGCAGCGAGTATTTCATCCCCAGGTGGCCCATGGCGATGCCGTCGTCGACCCCGATGGTGTTGAAGATGAAGGGGACGCCGCCGGCCTCACGGACGGCTTCCTTGATGAAGTAGCCGACGGTGTCGAGATGGGCGTGGCCGGGAATGATATCGACGTATGAATTCACCACCGCGATAAACGGCTTGTTGATGTCTTCGTCGCGGAAGTTGCCGGTGCCTTTAAGGAGGCTGCGATGCGGGGCCCGCTCGACGCCCAGCTTGATCAGATCGCTTCTCATAACTGTGTCTCCAGATGGATCGTGATAAAACGTGCATTATAGACGTTTCAGAGCTGTCCAGGAACAACCGCCGAAGCCCTCGACATTCAGCCTATTCTATCCAGCAGGACTGGAGCACCCAAGTGATGTCCGGCCACATCAGATCACCGGCGGAGGCGGGTCGCCGGTTTGCTCTTGCCGGGGCCACTCTTTACAATCCGCCCCATCCCGGAAGCTCAACCAGGGCGACCCGGCGCGAGCTCCATCACAAGGCACTACAACGAAAAGTCGTAGCGGCCGGGCTCCGTACCGGCCGTCTTGCCCGTAAAGCGGCCGGTACGGAGCCCGGCCGCTGCAGAAAATGGCCCGCTTTGCGCTGTAGTGCAAGAGGAACACCCCGCTTCGAAGGACTGCCGCGGGGGTGCTCCACAGGTTACGGGTGAAGGATGCAGTCGTGGGGATGAGGCGCAGGACGCCGCCTCGTACGCTATCCTTCGTCTGACGGTCTCTCTTTCCTTACGTCCTGCACGATATCTTTGGGATGACAACGCCGCTGTTCGAAGTTGTGACTGTGACTCTCAATCCCACGATCGACCGCGTGATGGAGGTGCCCGGATTCCGCATCGGCGGGCACCTCCCGGGGCGGATGCGTTCGCGCACGGCGTCGGGAAAGGCCTTCAATGTCTCGCGCGCGCTCGGACTGCTGGGCATGAGCAACACCGCGGCCGGCTGGATGGGCCGCGATGCGGTTGATTTCTTCGAGTCCGTTGCCCGCCAGCACGACGTGACGCCGCGTTTTATCCCCATTGATCTCCCGACGCGCGAGAACATCACCATCCTCGATCCCAAGCGCCGCATCGAGACGCATATCCGCGACATCGGCCCGACGGTCACGGAGGCGGACCTGGACCGGCTGCGTCATGATCTGTCGATCCTGGCCCATCCGGGCGCCGTGATGGTCTTTTCCGGCTCTACCCCACCGGGCATCTCGCCGGAGCAATTTGGCGAGATTGTCGATTTATGCATGGGCCGGGGCGCCCGCGTGGCCATCGACACATCGCGACAAGCGCTGTGCGCGGCAGCCCAACGTCCCGTCTGGCTGATCAAACCCAACCTGCTGGAGTTGACCGAGTTGGCCGGCCGGGAGCTGCGCGGCGAAGCGGCCATCCTGGACGCCGCCCGCGAGCTGAACACCTGCATTCCGCTGGTCATCGTCACGCTCGGCGAGCAAGGGGCCTATTGCCTGGCGGAGGGCAAAGCACTCTATGGCCGGGCCACCCTTCCCGCCGAGCGCATCCACAGCACCGTGGGTTGCGGCGACGCCTTCATGGCCGGCTTCCTGGCCGGCATCCTCGCGCCCGGCAGCAACCTGGAAACAGCCTTCCGCAAGGCCCTGGCGGTCGCGGCCGCGTCGGCCATGAGCGAACTGCCGGCGGTATTCACCGCCGCGGACGTGCAGGAAGCTGAGAGGCGGGTAGAGGTACAGCCCGCCGAGTAGAACCCCCTGTTGCGGGTGGGCCGTTATCGCCTCGCCGTCACCTGACCCGTGGCCGGGAGTCGGTTACGCCTTCGCGGGCTTCCATCCAAAGGTAACGTACTGGCGCTCGAAGGTCCCGTCGGCGTAAAGATCCACCAGCGCATACCCGGGTTCGCATTCCTGGTAGGGCCCGTTCCACCACGCGGCACAGACGGCTCCGTCGCACAGGTAGGTCACACCACAGTAGTCCACGCGATCCACCAGGTGCAGATGGCCGCTGAGGCATACCTTCACGTTCGGATGCCGGGCGAACAGATCCTTGATCCGCCGAAGGTCGATGTGCATCCAGGCGGCCGGCACCTGCCAGTCGCCGCTCTCTTCGCGATTGCCGTCCAGAAACGCCGCCGCCGCCAGGATGGGGATGTGCGACACGACCAGCACGGGCGTTTTCGCGTCCGTCCGGGCCAGTTCGTCCTGAAGCCACTCGAACTGCGTTTCGTCCAGCCGCCCGATGTAGCCCGACCCTTTCGGGAAGGTGCTGTCCAGCACGATGAAACGCCACCCCGCGCGGCTAAACGCACGGTACGGCCGCTCCAGGCCCAGCACCTCCATCGCCCACTTTTTCCCATACAACGGCTCGTTGCCCGTTGTCCGGCTGGCCTTCCGGTCAAGGCCCCAGACATCGTGATTGCCGAGGCAATGCTCCACGGCCAGGCTGCACTCGGCCCGCATGACGCTGCGGAAAAGATCCCACTGCGCGCGGGTACGGGCCTCATCCGCTCCCAGGGAGTCCATCACCAGGTCGCCGCCGGTCAGGATCATGTCCGGGCGATCTTTGTGCCCCTGCACATGATGCAGGCATGCGGTCAGGCCCTTGGCTGCGTTGCGCTCCGGCTGAATGTGAATATCCGAGAGGTGGGCAATTCGCAGCACGCGCTTGGGCTTTTCCGGCCGGGTATCACCGGCCAGGACAGTTGCCGTGCCAGCCAGGCCGCTGCCCCAGGCCGCGGCTGCGCCAATCGTCTGAATGATCCTCCGGCGTGAAATGTCTGATGTCATCTGCTCAGGCTCCATCCAGTCAGGTTCGAGGTCAATGGGTCGGGCGGCTCTTCGCGCCCGCCGCTGCCGGCAACTCCCGGTACAGCCCGCGACTTTCGATGTATTCACGCACCGCCTCGGGAACCAGGTAGCGGATGGACCGCCCTTCGCCTATCCGCCGACGGATCTGCGTGGCGGAAATGTCGATCAGTGGCGTGGGCAGGATCCCTTCCCGCAACCGGTCGATCTGCCCGGCCGAGAGAACCCGTCCCAGCGGTGATAAATCCAACTCTTCATATCCCGGCCGGACCGCGGTCACGATCCGACATTGTTCGACGAGCTCGGAGATGCGATACCAGGTGTGCAGTTCCGGCAACGTGTCTCCGCCGATGACCCAGTACAGGGGCACGTCCGGGCCCAGCAGTCTGCGGTAATGCTCAACCGTCAAAAAAGTGTAACTGGGGCCTTCACGGTAGACCTCCACGTCGCTCACGTCAAGGCCGACCTCATCCGCGACCGCCAGCCGAGCCATTTCGAGGCGATCCATGGCCGAGGCCAGTTCCGAAGCTCGCTTGTGCGGCGGCAGCGCCGAGGGAACAAGCACCATGCGCGACACGCCCAGCCGTTCGGCCACGGCTCGCGCAATAATCAGGTGCCCGTGGTGGATCGGGTTAAAGCTACCTCCGAAGAGCGCTATCCCAGGGTCAGCCATGAGGGTAATGATAGACCGGCCGCTCAGCCGCGTCAGGTGCAGAGCCGCCCCACCGGGATGGGGACTTGACCCTATTCCGTCGATTGAGGCGCCACATAGTCCACGATCATCCCGCTGATCCGCGGCCGCGGTACCGGGCGGTCAAGCGTGATCAGCCCGCGTTGCCACCGAGGCGCCGGGTCGGGGGCTGCCCCGACAGGTGGCTGGGCGCGCGAATACGAGATCAGTTGATACTCATGAGCGCTGCCGAAACCGAAGATCCACAGCTTCCCTGAGAACTCGTCAATTCTGCGCACTTCCCCCGCCTCGTGCGAGAGCCACACGTAGCTGTTCCAGTCGATGGTGGGCCCCAGCGGGAACTGGATGCGCAGCTCAACCCGCAGCCGGAGGCAATTCGTGAAGCGGCCCGCCGGAACCTCGACATCCTGGGTACCTTCCAGCCGCACGGTGCGCGTGAGCGTGCCGGTCATTTCGAGCCGGCCGCGACGGCCGTAATAGCGCAGGGCGGTGGTGTTCGAAACCGGCCCCGCCCCCGTCAATTCCAACGGAATGACGGACATCGGTTCAGCCAGCTCAAAGAAGTGCGGCGATTCCCGGGCCGACAGCGGGGGTGGCGCAGGCGCCGGCTGGGTGGTTGGCTGAGGGGCTTCTCCGGGATGCAGATATCGCTCCAGGGGCGGCAAGGGGCGACCGGACAGGCGACCCTCGCTGAAGCGATTCTCAGTGTTGACCCGAACGTAGCGAACGGGGGCCTGCTCACCGTCGGACTTCAGCTCGGTGCGCTCATAGACCCATTCCCCGTAACGGGACGCCTCCAGATAGGACTTCAGGTCCAGCGTGGGAGCGGGCGGTTGGGGCTTTTCCAGGTTCAGCTTGGGTGGGGCAGGCCGGAAACATCCCCCCACCGTTGCCAGCAGCGCCAGGGCCATGTAACTCCACCGCGCGAGTGGGCCGGCGAATCTCACATCGGCGTTGTGCCGCCCCCTCGCGGGCCTGATTGAACCAAGACCGCCTTGGCACGCCATGGCCAACTCCTGTCATGGTTGCGTAACAGGCCGGGTCTGTTCGTGCCCGCCCGGCCCGCTTTCAGGTCGACTCGCCGGCCGGGCCAGCGCCCGCACCACCGCCTCCTCCAGCGAACTTGCCGTGAGCGTCGTCCGCACGATTTTGCCGTCACGATCGATCAGGAATGTCGCCGGAATCCCGGTCAGATTGTATCTGCGCGTATTGGGGCCTCCAAACGGGTTTTGCGCGTTGGGCAGCCCCTGGTTGTCCCATACCTGCCGCCAGGGCAGCCGTTCCTGCTCTATGAATTGCTTAAGCTGCTGGGCATCCATATCCAGACTGATGGCGAGGATGTCAAACCCGCGATCGTGATACTTCTCATAGACCTGCTTGAGGTGCGGAAGTGAGCTGACGCAGGGGCCGCACCACGTGGCCCAGAAGTCCAGCAGCAGGACTTTGCCTCGGTATTGGGCCAGGTCCACCGGCTTTCCGGCGAGGTCTTTGCCCTCGATGGGCAGCGGAGTCCGGCCAATCCATTCGAGGCTCTCCATACGCGAGGCGAGGACGTTTTGCATGAGCTGCTGCGAGAATATCTGGCGCTGCTCGTCGGGGATGGCCTGCGGCAGTTTGTCGCGAATGGCCTCATAAACAGAGCGTGCGGCTTTGACGTCGCCGGCGTTGAGGTACGCCTCCGCGAGCAGAATGCCGGATTCCAACACTTCGCCAAGCCGCTCTATGCTGCCTTCGTCGAGAAACGCCTGCCACTCCTTGAAGGCCTCGGGCAATCGATCCTTTCGGCCCAGGGCGGTCAAGCGCAGCTTGCGGACCGTTCCCGCCTCACTGCTCTTCGGATGCGTTTTGACGAACCGTTCAGAGAGCGCGATCACCTGGTCATACAGATCAAGGGAGGCGGCCAATTCGACCATGGTGGCGAGAACGATCTCGCGCTCGGCCTCGGGGGCCTGGGGCAGGAACTTTTCCAACGCCGCCAGGCGCTCCTTCTGGACTGCCTGCTGGGCCTTTTCCAGTCGCTGGTCGAAATGACGTTGAATCGCGGCGAATGATTTGAACCCTTCGGCCGGAGGCTTTTCGCCTGGTGAACCCGCATTCTGCGCCTCAACCACCGCACCGCACAACAGCAGCGCCCAGGCTGCCAGCCATCGTTGTTTACCCATTGCCATCATGTCCTCTCGCGTCAAAAAGCATTCGCCGCCGCTCGGGCGTTCCGAACAAAAGCCATCATCTTGGCCCGATCTTTTCTGCCCGGGACGCCATCAATCTCCACACCTGAAGATACATCTACGCCATAGGGCCGGACGACGCCAATCGCCCTCCCGACGTTGCCGGGATGAAGGCCCCCTGCCAGGAAAATGGGCGGCCATGCAACACGGCCCCCCTCGCGAGCCCGCACCACCCACTCCCACTCAAACCGTCGTCCGGTGCCCCCCTCGCGGGCTGGATCGTAAGCATCCAGCACCACCGCGCACGGCTGGCGCTCCGCCGGCGCCGCGCCCCAGGCGGCTAACCGCTCCGCGAAGGCCATATCTTTTACCGTCAGGGCGGGCATCACCCGAAACCCGGCGGCGATCAGCCCGGCCAATCCACCATCTGTCGCGCCTTGCGGGACCGACGTCTCGTCGGCCTGGTCCCACCCATACACCTGGAGATGCGAAACGCGATACGCCGCAAACAACTCCAGCAGTTCAGGCGACAGCCCGGCCGGCCCTACCCGTACCAGGGCCACCGGCATCACCATCGCGGGCAAGGCCCGCAGGATGTCTCGCGCAACCGCCGGCTCAATGCGTCTCGGGCCGCCGACAAAATTCAGGCCAATGGCGTCGGCTCCGGCTTCCGCCGCCGCCAGGCCATCGACCACGTTCGTTATTCCACAGATCTTGACGCGCAAACCGGCACCCAACCTGTTGAGCAATCTCCGATCTTAGGGAGCCCCGCACATCGGGTCAATCTTTGCAGCTAATGGAGACTGTTCTTAATCAGAAAATGCCTGAACTGCTCGGCCGTCATCTTCCCCTCCTGCACGTCGGCCACGGTGAGGTCCGGCCGGACCACCACGAACGCGGGCGTGCCCTTGACCCCGAACTGCTCCACGAGACGCGGATTGAGTCCGGCATCCACTCGGATGGGCACGAAATACCGCATCAAGTGCTGCACGTCCGGGTCGGAAAAAACCTCGCGGTCCATCTGGTTGGCGCCGGTATCGAACCCGCGTGTGAAGAGGATCAACGCCCGCTGACGGTTCTTGACCGCCTTCCGCAGGCCGGCCTGGTGGTCAAATTCCCAGTGGACCCAAGCGCACCCGCCGGGAAGGCCGCCCAGCAGGCAAAGCAATGCAACCAACAGGCCACGATGGCGATGATATCGAAACATCGTCACCCCAGAACCTCCAGGCATCCTTATCCGCTCTCACACTGCATTTTGGCATAACTATCGGTCGATTCAACACCACCGCGCCAGCCTGCACCTCGACACGATCCACCTCGCGAAGCTGATGAACGGAAGCTCAATGCCCTGTCCAGGTGATCCTTCTGCTTCGGCACGGAACCCTGAGCTGAACCGCCGCAAGTGAATGCGGAAACGGCCCGGCCGGCTGGACGTCACAGTCCCTGGGATTGGACCGGAAGCGGCTTGCTATTCCCGCCCGCTTCCCCTTCGGCTACAATGTGATTCGTATTGTTTTCTGGAATAAGGCGCGGCCGATGGCATTGAGAATCAGCGACTGGGTGGTCGGCGGGGAAATTATCTGCACACGGAAGAATTCCGTCCATGGCTTTCTGAACCTTCGGGGAGTCGAACGGCTGATGATCCTGAACCTGACGGGCAATCCGGCCCCTGACCTGGCCGGCAAGCATCTCCGCTTCAAGTTGCGCGGCTATGAAGAGGATGAAAGCGAGTTCGGGCCTTTCCCGGAGGACGGCACGGCGCCGGAAGCGCCCGACCTTTCGGGGGTGGCCTGGCAGCAGATCGGCCCCACAGGAGTCATGACCGCCGCCCGCCGGGTCAAAGTCAGCGACTGCCCGCCGGCAGAGTTGTACCGCCGTTGCAAGCTCGACGAGCCGCCGCCTTTTGTGTGGAAGCCCTGCCTGACCCTGGAATGGTACAGCCAGAACGGGCGAGTGCTGGTCGAACTGGTGGACCCGGAGATGGAGTTCGTTGAAACGGATGCCGAGCCGTCGAGGGCAAACGCCGGCCCGGCCGATCCGGCATCCGCGGAAGCTTTCGACATGCCCACGCCCGACGGGGATGAAGATTTCGTCGCGGCTTTCGAGGATTCCGATTCCGAGGACTCCGACGAGTTCGATCTTTTCGACTCCGCTTCTTTGGAAGAGTGTGAAGACGAGGATTCCTGCGACGGCTGCGACGAATCCTGGAGCCCGATTTCCAAAGAGTTGCAGGAAGAGCTCGATGCCCAGGCGCGCGAGCTGGATCGGGCCTGCGGCCGTGACACCGAGACAGATGATCTGATCCACGAACTGGAGCTGATGGACAACCTCATCGCCAAAGGCGAAGGCGAGCCGATCGGCACCTTGTTTGATGATGTGGTCAAGACGCCCTCTCCCGATTCGCTCGACGAGGCCGGAGCGGAAGTCGCCCTCAAGTCCCTGCTGGCCCAGCTTGCTTTGCTGGGCATCTCCCTGGACATGTGCGAGCACTTCACGGCCAAGGAGGCTTACCGGCTGCTGGTCGAGCAGGTCTGCAAGGAGGACAAGGCCTACCCCGAGCTGCGCGGGACCCAGTGGGTTCAGCACTTTTCGACGCACGATTACTGCCCGGTCTGCCAGGCCGAATTCGAACAAGGATACCAGGCCAGGCCCCCGGAGGAGGGCGAGTCGCCGCAAGATGCTTGACTTCCCGCAGGCGCGGCTATGATTTACGGGGGGTGACTCAAGGAGCCTTTTATGGTCCGTCTTGAAGATGCCCGCCGGATCATCGCGGCCGCGGAAAAGAAAGCCCAGGCCATCGGCCAACCCATGAACATCGCCGTCGTCGATGAGGGCGGCAATTTGGTAGCGCACGTCCGCATGGACGGCGCGTGGCTGGGCAGCATCGATATTTCGATCAAGAAGGCTTACACGGCCCGGGCCTTTGACATCTCCACCCGGGACCTGGGCGCGCACGCGGGGCCGGGCGGCCAGTTTTTCGGCATTCACGCCTCCAACGACGGCAAGATCATGATCTTTGCCGGCGGCATCCCACTTAAGCGCGACGGCAAGGTGGTCGGTGCGATCGGAGTGAGCGGCGGCACGGGCGAGCAGGACCAGGCCGTGGCCGAGGCTGGCGCTGCGGCATTCTAATCAGGCCGATCAATTCAGCCCTATCCCCCACCGCCTTGCGCGGCACGCCTCGTAGCGGCATTCTGCCTGGCGACGAACACGGTGCAGAGGCGGTCATGCGCCGAGCTTCGCACGCATCCCGCTCTGCGTTTCCAACTGCCGTACTCTGCGGTACAATGCCTGCTCACACGCTTCTGTTGAGTGCGTGGACGCTTCCCGTTCCGGAGATGAGATCGTGCCTCGCCAACTTGCCTGCATTGGAATGATCGTGATGCTTGCGAACGCCTCGACCCTGGCCGACCCGGCGCAACCTGCCGCGAAGGGCATTGAGACTCTGCTGACCATTGAGCCTACCCCGGAGTATCCCCGCAACTCCGAAGGCGACATTGTTGAACTCAAGGACGGGCGCTTGTGCCTGGTCTACACCCGTTTCAGCGGCGGCACCAGCGATCACGCCACCGCCGATCTCGTCGCCCGGTTTTCCGCCGATGGCGGCAAGACGTGGACCGCTGATCGTGTCCTCGTGAAAAACGAGGGCCGAATGAATGTCATGTCCGTCAGCATCCTTCGACTCAAGAGCGGCGACCTGCTGCTGTTCTACCTGCGCAAGAACGATATGCACGATCTCCAGCTTTACGTGCGGCGCTCCTCCGATGAGTTCGAAACCCTCAGCGAACCTGTCCAGGTGACCGTCCGTGACGGATACAACGTGGTCAATAACGATCGCGTGATCCAGCTTTCCAGCGGCCGCCTGGTCGCACCGGCCGCCCTGCACCCACCCATCGAGGGTACAAAGAAAGCGCATAGTCCCCACGCCGACCCCTGCGTCTATCTCTCGGACGATGAAGGTCGGACCTGGCGGGCCGACCAATCGGTGGTCGGCGGCGCGGAACGTCCCAAAGTCATTTACCAGGAGCCGGGCGTGGTGGAGCTCAAGGACGGCCGGTTGTTTATGTACATCCGCACGGATGCGGGCAGCCAGTACCAGTGCTTCTCCGAGGACGGCGGCGAGCATTGGACGACGCCCCGGCCCGGGCCGCTGGCCTCGCCACTGAGCCCCGCCACCATCGGCCGCATCCCCTGGACCGGCGACCTGGTTTGCGTCTGGAACGACCACTCCGGCTGGCACGCCTTTCCCGAAAAGAAACGGACGCCGCTGTGCCTGGCCATCAGCAAGGACGAGGGCCGAACCTGGAGCCCCAGCCGGGTCATCGAAGGCGATCCCCGGGGCTGGTACTGCTACACCTCCATGACCTTCGTAGGCGACCGGCTCATCCTCAGTTATTGCGCCGGCGACGAGAAGGTGGGCGGATTGAACCGTCTGAAAGTCGTGGCCATTTCGCGGGAATGGCTGTTGAAATGAGGGAGGGCGGGCATCCTGCCCGCCGTATCTGAGCCCCGAGCCCCATAACCTTCTTGCATGACGCAGGAGGCGCGTTCGCATAAGGCCATGGAAGGGCCAAAGTTAACCGCCGAGGGCATAAGCCCAAGTTTGTAGCCAAGGGCCTAAGCCCTCGGTGTGCTTCTCCGCTCCACCGAGGCTGGCACGGACCCGCCGGCGCCCGCGCGTCCACATTCCAACTTGCGGCCACCTACGCATTTTGATACACTACATTCTGCGCAATGGAACCTTAAACATTGCGTCCCATCCAACAGCATCGAATTCGCGGAGGTGCTTAAATGACCAGAAATGCTGTCGGCCCAATTATGGGACTCTTTCTGCTGTTGGGAGTAGCACCGCAGGCATTTGCGGTTGCCATCACGCGCGGACCTTACCTTCAACTTCAGACGTCCAGCTCGATGACTGTCGTCTGGGTCACGGACACCGCCTGCACAGGGCAGGTGGAATGGGGCCTGACCACGGCCTACGGGAACGTGACTCAGGAGGCCGGGGCCGGCGTACGCCATGAAATTGCGATTACCGGCCTGTCTCCAGACACTCTCTATCATTACAGGGTTCGCTGCGGCGACAGTGTCGTGAGTGGCGACGCCACCTTCCGCACGGCTCCTCCGGATGGGGCCTCGACTATCTCCTTCAGTTTCGTGGGCGATTCCAGCAGCGCGCCGTCCAACTGCACGGCCACGTACAACGCCATGCTCTCACAGGTCCCCAACGGCTTCTGCATCACAGTGGGGGATTTGGCCGGCCGTGGAGAGGATAACATCACCGATTACTGGCGGACGCACTTCTTCTCGCCGGCCGCCAACTTCCTGAAGCAGATCTGCATGTACCCGGCGATCGGCAACCACGAACTTTACGACGAGACCGCCACCTTCGTGTATCCCACCAGGTATCTGGCCAACTGGTCGCTGCCGACGGCCAACTCGGGCACCGAGTTCTACTACTCGTTCGACAAGGGCCCCGTGCACTTCGCTGTATTGGACACGTTCTGGTCATCGTACACGACGGGTTCCGCACAGAATAACTGGCTGAAAAACGATCTGGCCGCCAGCACCAAACCGTGGAAGATCGTGTACGGCCACGATGGTCCCTACATCAGCGAGGACGGCGCGTCGCACGGCAGCTCCTCCATGAGAACTCATCTCGTGCCCGTGTTTCAGCAGTACGGGGTCGATCTCTATCTTCACGGGCATTATCACCACTATGAACGAAATGTAGTCAACGGCGTTACCTATATCGACCAGGGCACCGGCGGACAGCCGTGGTCCAGCAAGACAGGCGATGACAGCCAGTCTTATGTTCAGGCCTTCGCCAACCAGATCTACTGCTTTACACGGCTAGACGTCACGCCGAACCGCCTGCTCGGAAGGTGCATCAAGACGTCGGATGGCACGGTGCTGGACGGGTATCAGATGGACAAGCCGGCCATTCCGATGCCCTGGACCGACTCGTTTTCCGCGGCCGGCCCCGATTTGAACTGGATCGCCCCGTGGAACTTCGAGACCCGTTGCGGTCTGAAGGCCGCCCCGGGCAACCCCAGCGGCGACGGCTACGTCTTCGAGGTGGCCGACACCAGCGGCTATCAGTACGCGTACCCCATGCTCTGCAACGAGTCACTGCGCAACTGCAGTATCGAGGCGCAGGTCTACTATAACAGCAGCACATCCGTGAAGAACCGCTTCGGAATCGGCCTGCGCGGGCGGTTGCTGTATTCCTCGGCCGACCGCAGTTACTACGCCCTTGCCTTCGTGCGCAACGACACCATCGCCGCCAACGGTCACTGCGTTCTGATCAAACACCAGAACGGCGTCGAAACCGTGCTGGCCGACTGGCCCTACCCTGACGTATCCGGCTGGCACAAGCTCACGCTTTCCGTAATCGGCGGAGATTTGAACGTCTGGATCGATGAGGAGTTGAAGACGGAGACTCCTATCACGGACGCGTCGCTGGCCAAAGGGCGAGCGTTTATTTACAACTATCGGGCCAGCAGCAGCGGAGCCACGACCCTCGTGGATGACGTGAAGGTCGGCCCCGCCGTCGGACCGCCCCAACCCGATCTCATCACCGATTTCGAGGGTTACTCCGATGGCACGCAAGTTATGTTCTGCCAACCCAGTTACTCGGGAACCACCGACGACCACCTCGCCGCTTCCCCCAACGTCTCCAAGGTGGTGACAGAGTCCGCATTCGGCGGCACGAAAGTGTGCCAGGTCGAATGGGCCTTTATTGACACCGCCCCAAACCGTTGGCTGCGACTCACCACGCATGATCTGGCCCGGGTCGGCAATCCCACATTGGATCTGACCCGCCGATTACGCTTCCGTATGCGTCTGCTCACGCCGGGTTCGCTGCGCTTGTGTCTGGGCATTCGTGAAACCGGGCTGGACCTGCCCATCGGCGCCAATGGAGGAACCAGCGGCCCCATGGAATGGGTGGGCGCGACCACGACGATAAGCGGCACCCCCCAGGGCCGTCTGATCAACTACGAATCCGGCCAGTGGCAGACCATCACCTTCGACTTGCCCGCCGAGAGCGTGCAGCCGTTTACCGGAAATGGCGTTCTCGACGCCGCCAACAACAAGGGAGTTTTGGAACATTTGGCCCTTGCCGTCGTCGATAGCGCCGGGCCGTTCACGGTCCAGTTCGACATGTTCGAGCAACCGCCCGTGGATCCACCGACGATCACGCAGCAACCCCTGCCGCAAACCGTTGAGGAAGGTCAAAATGCATCCTTCAACGTAACCGCGACCGGCCACGAACCTTTGAGCTTCCAATGGCAGCGCAACGGCTATGACCTGAGCGACAACGGCCATTACTTCGGCACCACCACTTCCACCTTGACGATCGCAAACGTGGCCCTCGAGGACGCGGGGAATTACCGCTGCGTGGTCAGCAACCCCGGGGGCAGCGTCACCTCGAGCCTGGCAGCCCTGACCGTGGTGACCGGTCCGCCACCAATTCCAGGCGACTTCGACGGGGATCGAGACGTGGATCAGGACGATTTCGGCCACTTCCAGGCCTGTCTGAGCGGCAACGCCCAGCAAACCGCTCTTGAATGCGTGAAAGCCCACTTCAACGAGGACGGCAGGGTCGATGCGTTGGATCTCGCCGGTTTTCGGAAGTGCATGACTCGCGAGGGCGTGCCCGCCGACCCGAACTGTGCGGAGTGAGGCGACAGCAAAACTGGCCCGGCCGCCAAGGGGCCCGTGACAAAAACGGCGACGGCCGATGAAGCCCAAAACGCATGGGCCCGAAGCGCACGAGCCCGAAGCGCGAGCGAGGGACTGATGGAGCCCGAAGCGCGAGCGAGGGACTGATGGAGCCCGAAGCGCGAGCGAGGGACTGATGGAGCCCGAAGCGCGAGCGAGGGCACAGGGAGACAAGGAGTGTCAGCTTGGGCCGCCCTTTGCCCAAGTGATCGAAAGCCCGCCCGGCAACAGCCGGTACGGAGGCTGGCCGTTGCAGCGGATACGATCTGGAAACGGCCGGTACAGAGCCCGGCCGCTACACCCGCAACTGTACATACCCGGCGTCAGATCGCCACGTCGGCCGATATGAAGTAGTGGTCGCTGGGATACCGGCCGTTACGGCCGTCGCGGACGACCTCGGCCGCCAGAGCCTTCACTGGCCCCCGGCCGAAAATCCAGTCGATCTGGCCCCGGACTCTTCCCGGGGCGGCCTTCGTATCGTACTCCGGCCCCCAGAAAGCGTGGAAGGTGAACGCCGGTCCCTCCTGCCCGTGAACGAGCCCATACAGATCGATCCACCCCTCCCGCTTCAGCAGCTTGATGGCCGGGTGGGTGGGGTTGGCGTTCATATCGCCGGTCAGGATCTGCGGCAGGCCCTCGGGGAATGCACGGGCGGCCTCGGTGATCATCCTGGCCTGCTCTTCGCGGGCCACATGGCCGATGTGATCCAGGTGCGTGTTCCAGACGCGGAAGACCTGTCCCGACTGACGGACCTTGAGATCCACCCAATTCACGAACCGGCTGTGGGACGAGTCCCATGATTTCGTCCCCGCAATGTGCGGCGTCTGCGACAACCAGAACCCCCCGGCGGAAATCATCGTGTAACGCGAGCGGGAGAAGAGGATGGTATTGAGCGGATTGAAGACGGGCCCCGGATTGGCCATGCCGTATGCTTCGAAGCCGGGTAGGCGGCTTTTGAAGTAATCCAACTGCGTGCCGTAGCATTCCTGGAGGCAGATGACATCCGGCCGGCGACCGGCAATGATGTCCAAGCACATCTCCTTGCGCGCCTCCCAACCGTTCCCCTCCTGGTCATCGGCCGCCAGCGGCAGCCGGATGTTGCAGGTCGTGATTCTGTGGGCCCCGGGTTGGGTTTCCGGAGCGGCCTGACCGACGGTGAGCCGAGAGGCTGCAAGCCAGGATGCGGAAGTGGCCAGTCCCACGCGCTTGACGAAGCTTCTTCGACTGAGATGATCTGCTGACTTCATGACAGGTCGCTCCTTCATGGTCACTCGTCAAAACCAGTGCACGGCTCCATGCTACCTCGCAGGCACACCCACGGAAAGCAAGCCCAAAGCCGCCCATACCACCAGGCCTACCTGCGCACAACCCGTTCCTCTCCCCCCTCATCCCTCATCCCTCGCCCCTCGTCCCTCACCTCTGGTGCTTCTCCTTGAACTGCTTCCGCAGCGTCCCATTGCGGATATCCACGTTCGCCGAGCGGAACAGTTCCTCTTCGAGCGTCTCCTGGCGCTGGCGGATCAGACGATCCTTGAGACGACTTTTGAGCACCTCGCGATCCACATTTTCGAAACTGACTCCGCTGGCCGGAAAGCGCCGTTCGCACTTGAGGATGTGGTACCAGTTCTCCTGCTGCACGGTCGGCGAGATCTCTCCCGGTTTCATGCGGAAGGCCGCCTCGCGAATGAGGGGCGGCACGTCGCTCTCGTTATAAGTGAAGGGTTCCAGCAACCCACCGTTGGCGGCGGTAATCTGGTTTTCGCTCATCTCACGGGCCACGGCCGCAAAATCGCCCTTCCGCTGGAGCGCGCTGCGCACCCGCTCGACGGCCGCCAGGCTGGAGACCTGGATGTGGCGAATCTGCACCCGCTCGCCGTAGGCCCGGCCATATTCCTCGCGCAGCATGCGTTCGTTGATGACGATCTGCTCGACCTCGGCCTCGGCGATCTTGCGCACCCAGGCCTGCTGCTCCATGCGCAGGTTCCACTCGGCTTGGGAAATGTTCTTGGCCTGGAGAAACTCGCGCAGCAGCCGTTCGGCCACGGGGCGGTCCAGCGGCACGCCCTCCCCCCCCATCGGCTGGGAGATCCGCCGGAGGGCGTCTTCGTGGGCGGCCTTCACGTCGGCCGGCGTGACATTCAGCCCCATTTCGGTCGCCCGACCCTTCGCGGCGGTCAGCAGGATCATCTGCTCAAGCAACCCCAGCCCGTGGCTCTCGATGAGCAGATCAACCAGTTGGTTGCGGCTCAAGGGCCGGCCGTTAACGACGGCCATCACCGGTTCGACCGGCTCGGCGGGTGTGGTCGCCTCATCCTCCGGAGCCGTGGCCGGCTCGGGCGGCACGGCAGAGACGGCCGGTTCGCGGGCCGCCGGCGACTCCCAGGCCTGCTCAACGGGCGTTCCGAGTGGCGGGTTCGGGTCTGTGCATGCTGCCCCGACAACCGTCAGCAGCAACCCCGCCAGCGCCGCCCCGCCCCATCGCCGGGAGCGCATGGAGCGGATGGGGGTAATCCACAAGTCCATAGCATATAAGCACATATCGCACCTCAAGAGGAAGCCGGCAGCCTACCGGCCCTTGGCGTAGCCGTCAAGATGCGATGACGTCCGGCCGACAAGACTCTTGGGCCGACTGCAAGAGCGGACTATAATGGTTGTGATCCGGGGGCGATTGGGCTCGACCGGGCAAGTTGAGGTTGAGGTGGCGTGTCCAGGTTGTCAGGAGGCCTGGTAAAACACCTGGCGAAACTTTAACTGCCAACGTTCAACCGTTGCGCATGGCGGCCTAAATAGGCCACCCGTCTCACCGACGACGCCTGCTGATCGGTGAGGCGCAAACAGCAGGCTGGCTCGTGCGGGTTGGCGGCGTGACGCGCGGGCGAGATTTTCACGACGCTGGACCGACGGGAGCCTGCCGCTGGGCGCCTGGCGGCCGAGATCAAACCAGACGGCTACGCACGTAGAAGCCTCTTCCGAAGTGTCACGGGACGCGGGTTCGATTCCCGCCGCCTCCATTTGGACAGCCTGCTCGGGCTGTCTCTCGATCAAACAAGGCCCGCTGCACACTGGCAGCGGGCCTTGTGCGTTTTGGCCAGTAAACAAAGGGGTTTCGCGATTCCGCGGCTACCCCGCAACACCCGACCACGTGACGAGGTCGCGCCCGAAAACGCCGTTTCGGGGGCCAAGATCGTCTCAAAGTCTCTAAATCGCGCGACGGGGCGGCGATCCGTCACGCGAGAGCAAGCCGATTCGTTTCAGGCACTTACGCTCACTTATCTTCTTGCGAGTTGTCCTTCTCGTCACCTGCATGCAACGGGATCACAACCCCCGTCATGTGACGTTTGCGGTCCAAAAAGCGCTCACATGATCGTCACATGACTGTCACCGCAAGCCATCTTGGCACTGCAATGGCACTGCAACGGGGGCGTGAGCGCGAACGGTCGCGAGAGGCGGTCCCAGCGGTGTCACCGGTGACAGAAGAATCGCTGCCGCGATCATAACTCGGTCGGCAGTGAGTCAAGCGGACCAGATGGGCGCGCAACCCCTCGTGCAGTGCCACGGGCAGCAACGTCGCACGATCCTTGCCGCTGCGCACCACGACCAGCCCGGCATCTAAGTCCAGGTCCTTAACCCTCAACCGCACCAGTTCGCCGAGCCGAAGCCCGCTGCCGTAGAGCAGTTTCACCATCAACTGGAACGCGGGCTCGACCGCCGAGAGCAGTTGCTGCACCTCGGACACGGACAACACCGTCGGCAGCTTCGGGCCGCGCCGGGCCCGCACTGTCTGTGCCATCTCCTCCAGGTCAACGCGCAGCACCTCGCGGAACAGCAGCAGCAGAGCACTGAAATCTTGGTTCTGCGTCGAGGCGCTCACCTACTCGACCATCGCCAGATCCGTCAGGAAGGCCTTGGCGTCGGCCGCGGTCGGCTCACCTTCAGCCGCGGTCCCGATACGCCAAGAAGCGGCGATTCCAGTGCAGATAGGTCTTCTCCGTGCTCTGGGCAGTGACGCAAGCGAATCACCTCCCGCAGCCGCTCCAGCCTCGCGCCGTCGTCCACGAACGCATGAACAGCCGGCGCGTCATCCTTTCCTGCCTTGGCTCCACGATACTGGTAGCGGTAGATTCGGATCGCGTCCGACGCTTGCTGAAGCTGCCACGGCTTGGTGCCCACGCGCCCGCCCACCTCAGCCAGAAACAGGTCCAGCGTCTGCTCGAAGCTGTACCCGGCATGCGCCCGAGCGAAGCGCAAGAACTCCGCCACCCAGCGCACGAGGTAGGGCTGGTGCTTGTCCAACGCCAAGTCCTTCTCTTGAAGGAACTTGGCGTAACCGTCGAGCACCTCGCGCATTGGACCATCATGGCCAGCCATAATCAGATTCCAGTTTATCCAGATCTGGATAACACCGGATTTTCCGTGGTTATACATCAGCGGTCAAGAAGCGTTTCCGCCTCTGAGGGCGTTCAACGCTCGGCTTGGCATTGACCACGGCTGGCGGCGGCGGTAAACTGACCGCGTGTGACCGGGTAAACCAGATTTCTGTAGAAAATTAAGTTATCCAGCAGGAGCAAGCTTGAGCACACAGTCCAACAGAAGCGCGATGTGGCTTCGGAGGGTCGGTGGACTCGCCGTTGCAGCTGTTCTGCTGACAGCCGGGTGCGACGAACCGGCGCCCCCGCCGGGCACAGCGGAGAATCTCCGGGCTGACTACGAGCGCGTCGTCCGAGAGCGCGATGAGTTGAAGGCGAACTTCGAAAAGGAGAAGGGTGACATCGACAAGACCTGGGTCCGAGAGCGCGATGAGTTGAAGGCGAACTTCGAAAAGGAGAAGGGTGACATCGACAAGACCTGGCGGCAGCGAGTCGCCGACAAGGAGCAGAAGATCACGGAGTTGACAGCCGACAATGCGAACCTCCGTCAGCGCCTGCTGACTGTTGAATCAGCGATGGACCAGATTCCTCTCGTTGACGCCGCGCGAAGCCGCTCTGTCATGTGGTTGCACCTGACCTACGGCCTCATCATCTTCTGCTTCCTGCTTGTTCTCGCAGCAGTCCTTTGGGTTCACGCAAACCTCCGGGAACGGGTGCGGATGTACGTCATGCAACAGGCAAAGCTGGTTCGCAGTCGGGAGATTGTCGATGTCGACGAACAAATCGTCCAACGGTAGCCAGGAGCGTGCGGGCGGCGCCTTCGGTGAGCCACTTGAGATCGTTGCGACGACGATTACGAATCCGCTGTTTCTGTTCGGCATCGTCTTCGGTGGCGTTGTCGGTTGGGGTCTCTGCTGGGCGGTGTTCGTTCTTCCGTTCCACAAGAATCTAAGCGAGCGAGAAGCGCAGCTCGAGAAGTGGTCGCAATTGAACCAGCAGGCGCAGCAATTGGTGATGGAGATTCGTACGCTGTCGCAGACCGAGCTCAAACAGTTCGTGGCGGCCAACCAAGAAGCCGCAGCGTCGTTCCAAGAGGTTCAGCGTTATCTTCACGAGCGCGAGTTGCGGCTGACTGAAACTCCGACCAGCTATATCCTCATTCCGGTTGCTGTCTTGGCCGTCACGTGCTGCGGCTTGGTCTTCTTCTTCAAGGCGTTGAACCAGCGGGCAATGGTGACCGTCGACCATGTGCTTCAACTCGCGCCGCGGGAGATGGTTCAGGATGTTGTGAGCCGCCATGTCCTGCTTCAGTCAGCTCGCGTGCCTCCACTACTGCTCGATGGCAATCGCGGACAGAAGCCAGAAGCGTCATAGCGGCGGCGGTACGGCCTGCTGGATAACCCGCCGCTGCACTGGACCGCGGCCGCGGAACGCTTACTGTGATTTGAATGGTCGTCGGCGCGGCCGCGGCCAGTGAACGGCATTCCGTTATACGTTCTGCCACCGCTCCCTCTGCTCCTCCCACCTCACCGGCAAATTCTTCCGCAGCTTCTCCAGACTCATCCCATCGGGCTCGTCGCCACACAGGATCGCCTCGACGATGTCCGGTGCGAGGCTGGTCAGGTGGAGGATGCGGCCGACGTAGGTGCGGTCGCAGCCGACGTCTTTGGCCAGGTCCTCGAGGTTGGCGTATCCGCCGGATTCGAGCTGGGCCTGCCAGCGGTGAGCCTTGGCGATGGCCTCGACCAGCGGCCGGTTGACGCGGCTCATGTCATCGAGGTGCTGGGCGGCTGAGACGAGCGTCGCCGCGCCTTCGGGCAGGACCATGGAGCGGCCGTTGCGCCGCTGAAACCGCATGGGGATGTGGACCACGATGGCGTCGCCGTCCCGGCGAACGCGCAGGCCGGGATAGCGATTCTTCTGCTGCTCCTCGATGGGCGTGGCTGCGCTGGACAAGCTCAAGGTTCCCTCATGCATGGCGTTCCTCAATGGGCTGAAGTTCCGCAACGATCTGCTCGATGCCGTTGGTGCGGAAGCGGATGTCGATGCCGCGGGTGCTGACGACGATCTCCTCGATCAGCAGTTGCGCGATCCGCCGCTGTTCCTCGGCCAGCAGCACGTTCCAGATCGGGTCGATGGCCCGCAACGCTTGGCTGACGCGGTCGAGTTCCACTACCGCACCCCGCGTGGACGTGGCTTCGAGGTCGCGGATGGCCTGGTCCAGCGACTTAAGCTCGGCGCTGAGCCGCTTGAGCTCCTCGGCCAGGAAACCTCCATCCTGATCGGCGACGCTCAGCAGCGCCCGGATGGACTTCTGCGTCTGCTCGCGCCGCAGCCGCAGTTCCTCCAGCCTGGCCAGCGCGGCCTTGTCCGGACCGGTTCCGGCGGTCCTGCAGATCTCGCGGTACGTCCGGGCGATCACGTCGGGATGGCGCAGCAGCGCCCGCAACTGATCCACCACCACCGTCTCGATTTCGCCGGCCGGCAGGTTGGGCAGCGGGCATTGGCCATAGCCCTCCTTGATCTTTTTCCGGCAGGCGTAGTAGCGATATTCCCGACCGTCTTTGCGCGTCCAGGAGGGCTGAACGCGCCCACCGCACTCGCCACAGCGGATCATCCGCCGCAGCAGGACGAACCGGCGCACCTGGTGCTTGTGCGTATAGGTCTGGTTGGCGCTCAAGAGCTTCTGGCCGCGCTCGAACTGTTCGACCGAGACGATGGCCTCATGCTCGCCGGGGTAGACCTTGCCCTTGTGAACCATCTGGCCGGTGTATTTGCGGTTGATGAGCACCTCGTAGACGCTCCGCTGCGTCCAGGGCTTGCCCCCGCGCTGCTTGCCGCTCTTGGTGCTGGATCGAACCTTGGTGCGGTACCGGATCTATCGCATGGATGGCCCGGCGCTGCGCCAGTTGGGCCAGCCGGTGTCAGTGCAAGCGACTCGCGCCGGCTTCGTATACAGAGACCGGCTGGTCCACGCCGAGATGGACAACCTGATCCACGTGCGCGACTCGGCCGGCGACTACGACATCGAGTTGCCTGGTGCGTTCATCTACCGCGTGGCCTACCGGGCAGACCAGCCGAACATGCTGTTGATCAGCGGCCAGTGGCAGACCGAGGACGACGTATTCACTCTCGAATACGACCTGCGCACCGGCCAGCAGAGCATGATCGAATGCGATGGCTACCCGGCCTACAAGTGCACCATCCTGGGTGACCAGATGCTCTACGCCCAGCGAATCGGCGAACAATTCGAACATCGTCGCGTCACTGCCGCCAAGTCCATCGCCCGGCGCAGTGTCGCCAGCGCCGTCCGCCGCCATGCGGGCCAGGTCCAGCCCATCGCAACCCAGCCCATGGGCAACTGCGGCTGCCGGCGGCGCTCCGGTCCGGGCGATCCGATGGTGACACGCGCATCGTGCGTCGAGTGCGTGGAAAAGCACCTCGGTGCCACATACGTCCTACTGACCGAGACCCGTGACGGCTATGCCCATCGCCTCCGGGCCGTCGGCCATCTGCACGAGGCCGAGGATGAATCGCAGGAGTGGCCAGAACTGCACAACGCCATTCGCGCCGCTCGCAAGGCGTACCAGACCGACGGCACTATGCCGGATTGGGAAGCTCTCGCCAAAACGTCCGAGGCCGTCCGCATATCCATCCGCTGACCACCTGTTGTCAGTCCGTCTTAAGATAATTCGTCCAGGTGCGACCACACCTGTCGCACCCTTGTGCCACAATCGCTGCGGCGGTGCGAGCTTATAGTCTCGCCGGAGCGAGTCTTAATGATTGACAGCAGGGTCGGGCAACTGTCAAATAGGGGCTCATCTGAGGCGGCAGGTCGGGGAGTGTCTTTTCTCAACCGCCCGCTCCGACAGAAGGTGAGCAGATGGACAAGCCCAGCGACAGCGTGATGACCATTGACGAACTCTCGGCGTACCTGAAGATCGCCAAGTCCACACTCTACAAGCTGGCCCAGGAAGGCAAACTCCCCGGGCAAAAGGTCGGCCGACACTGGCGCTTTCGGAAGGATGCCGTTGACCGCTGGTTGGATCAGAAACCGCGCACGAGGAAGAAGTAACGTATGGGCATGGAGAATGGACAACTAAACTGGATCACGGGGTTTATCTGGAACATCGCCGACGACGTGCTACGCGATGTGTACGTTCGCGGCAAGTATCGCGATGTCATCCTCCCCATGACCGTTATCCGCCGGCTCGATGCCGTGCTCGAGCCGACCAAGCAAGCCGTCCTCAAACTCAGCAAGCAACTCGACGATGCCGGCGTAGCCAACAAGCATGCCGCCCTCTGCCAGGCCTCCGGCAACGCGTTCTACAACGTCTCGCCGTTCACGCTTCGCGACCTGCGGGCCCGCGCCAAGCAACAGCAGCTCAGGGCCGACTTCGAGGCTTACCTTGACGGTTTCTCGCCCAACGTCCAGGAGATCCTCGACAAGTTCAAGTTCCGCAACCAGATTCCCACGCTCGTCGAGGCTGACATCCTCGGCAGCCTGATCGAGAAGTTCACTTCCAGCGACATCAACCTAGGCCCCGACCCGGTCTACGACCAGGACGGCAAGGTGCGTCTGCCCGCCCTCGACAACCACGCCATGGGCACGATCTTCGAGGAACTGATCCGCCGGTTCAATGAGGAGAACAACGAAGAGGCCGGCGAGCACTTCACCCCTCGCGACGTCGTGAAGCTCATGGCCAACCTGATCTTCTACCCCGTCGCCGATGAGATCCGCGACGCCACCTACCGCGTCTACGACGGCGCGTGCGGCACCGGGGGCATGCTCACCGTGGCCGAGGAAACCCTCCAGCAACTGGCCCGCGAGCACGGCAAGGAAGTCTCCATCCACCTCTTCGGCCAGGAAGTCAACCCCGAAACCTACGCCATCACCAAGGCCGATCTGCTGCTCAAGGGGGAGGGCGCTGCCGCGGACAACATGAAGTACGGCTCCACGCTCTCCGCCGACGCCTTCCCGTCGATGGAGTTCGACTTCATGCTCTCCAATCCGCCCTACGGCAAGAGCTGGAAGACCGACCTGGAGCGCATGGGCGGCAAGAGCGACCTGTCCGACCCGCGCTTCGTCGTCCAGCACCAGGGCGAGGAGCTTTCGCTGATCACCCGCTCCAGCGACGGCCAGCTCATGTTTCTCGTGAACAAGCTGGCCAAGATGAACCACAACACTCCGCTGGGCAGCCGCATCGCCGAGGTCCACAACGGCTCATCGCTCTTCACCGGCGACGCGGGCCAGGGCGAATCCAACATCCGCCGCTGGATCATCGAGAACGATTGGCTCGAGGCCATCATCGCGCTGCCGTTGAACATGTTCTACAACACCGGCATCGCCACCTACATCTGGGTGTTGACCAACCGCAAGCCCGAGCACCGCAAAGGCAAGATCCAACTCATCGACGCCACCGGCATCTACACCCCGCTGCGCAAGAACCTGGGCAAGAAGAACTGCGAGCTGTCGGATGAGCAGATCAGGCAGATCACTGACCTGTTCCTCGACTTCAAGGAAACCGAACACTCGAAAATCTTCCCCAATGCCGCTTTCGGCTATTGGAAGATTGTCGTCGAGCGTCCGCTGCGGCTGGCGATCCACGTCACGCCCGGGAAGCTGGCGGCGTTCAAAAAGGACGCGCCAGAAAAGTTGCACAAAGCAGCAGATCTGCTCGCCCAGATCGCGGGCGGGCCTCAACCGCACCTGGACTTCAACGCTGTTCAGGAGCAGTTTGAGTCCGCATTGAAGAAGGCGGGCATCAGGCTCCGCGCCCCAGACTTGAAGACGCTGTACGCCGCCTTTACCTTCAAGGACGAATCGGCCGAGCCGGTCATCAGGAAGAAGACCAAAGACGGCGTCGAGTACGAGCCCGACCCCGACCTGCGCGACACCGAGCAGGTGCCGCTGCTGGAAGACGGCGGCATTGAGGGATTCTTTCGGCGTGAGGTGCTGCCGCACGTGCCGGACGCCTGGATCGACCACAGCAAGACGCAGGTCGGCTACGAGATCAGCTTCACCCGGCATTTCTTCGTGCCGCCGAAAATGCGATCATTGGAGGAAATCAGCAGTGATTTGTTAAAGCTGCAGGAGGAAGGCGATGGTCTGCTCGAAGAGATCGTCGGAGGTGCCAAGCCATGACGGCGCCTCAACCCTATCCCGAATACCGCGACTCCGGCATTGCCTGGCTGGGCGACATTCCAGCGCATTGGAAACGCGCGCACGGCGGCGCGGTTCTTCAGCCGAAGATGGTCAGCAACCGGGGCATGGTTGAGACCACGGTCCTGTCGCTCAGCTACGGCCGCATTGTCATCAAGCCGCCGGAGAAGTTGCACGGCTTGGTCCCCGAGTCGTTTGAGACGTATCAGGTTGTGGATCCTGGCGACATCATCGTTCGTCCCACCGACCTTCAGAACGACTGGAACACAATCCGGGTCGCGCTGGCGCAAGATCGAGGTATCATCACCTCGGCATATCTCTGCTTCCGCACCCGCGAACCGCTCACCGCCGAGTTCGCGCACCTGCTCCTGCTCGGCTACGACCTGAAGAAGGTTTTCTATGGCATGGGCTCGGGGCTTCGCCAGAACCTCGACTGGTCTGACTTCAAGCGACTTCCGATACTCCTGCCGCCACCGGACGAGCAACAGGCCATCGTGCGCTTCGTGCGCGACCTGGACAAGAAGGTCAACCGCTTCATCCGCAATCGGCGGCGGCTGATCGAGGTGTTGAACGAGCAGAAGCAGGCCATCATCAACCGGGCCGTCACCCGCGGCCTCGACCCCAACGCCCCCCTCAAGCCCTCGGGCATCGACTGGCTCGGCGACATCCCCGAGCACTGGGAGGTAGTGAAACTCAAGCGCGTAGCACGCATCAATCCATCGCGATCCGAAGCTTTCGAACTACGCGATTCAAATGACCCGGTGGTGTTTCTACCGATGGAGCGGGTATCCGTCGATGGCCAGGTTGATCAGTCAGAGCGTCGAAGTGTGCGCGAGGTCTGGCAAGGCTTCACGTACTTTCGGCGAGGCGACGTCGTCGTCGCAAAGATCACACCGTGCTTCGAGAACGGCAAAGGCGCATGTCTCACAGGTCTTGACACCGAAATAGGTTTTGGCACAACCGAATTCATCGTCTTGCGGCCCTCTGAGGCCGTATCAGCCGAGTTCCTCTACCAGTTGACCATGCTTGCCGAGTTCCGCCTGCTTGGCGTCGAGTCGATGACTGGTGCTGCTGGCCAGCAGCGGGTCTCCCCCGACTTCGTAGCAAACTTCGGCGTTCCGGTTCCGCCCAAGCACGAGCAGGACCGGATCGTGGCTTATGTGGAACAGAAGGCAGCCAAGTTCCGGGCATTGATCGACCGCGCGAGGCATGAAATCGACCTGATCCGCGAATACCGCACGCGGCTGATTGCCGACGTGGTAACGGGCAAGGTGGACGTGCGCGGCCTCGCGCTGGCCGAACCACCCTTGGACGACGAACAGATCGACGAAGGCATCGACGACGAGGAGATGCTGGGGGACGACGAGCCCGAACTCGTCGAGGAGGCAGCCGATGCCGACGACTGACACATCCGAAAAGGGCCTGGAGGCCCTGATCGTCGAGTCGCTGGTGAGCCAGGCCGGTTATGTGCAGGGCCGCAGCGAGGACTACGACCGCGACCACGCCGTGGACCTGGCGCAGCTCCAGGCCTTCGTCAGCGCCACCCAGCCGGAGACGGCTGAAGCGCTGGGGCTGGGCGAGGACACGCCTAAGCGGATGCAGTTCCTCCACCGCCTCCAGGGCGAGATCGCCAAGCGCGGCGTCATTGACGTGCTTCGCGGCGGCGTCAAGCACGGCCCAATCCACCTGGACCTGTTCTACGGCACGCCCACGCCCGGCAACACCAAGGCCGAGGAGCGGTTCGCGGCGAACGTGTTCTCCGTCACGCGGCAACTGCGATACAGCAAGGACGAGACGCAGCTCGCCCTGGACCTGAGCGTATTCATCAACGGCCTGCCGGTGGCAACGTTCGAGCTGAAGAACCGGCTGACCAAGCAGACGGTCGAGGACGCGGTGCAGCAGTACAAGCGCGACCGCGACCCGAAGGAACTGCTGTTCCAGTTCGGCCGGTGCATGGTGCATTTTGCCGTGGACGACCAGGAGGTGCGGATGTGTACGCACCTCAAGGCCAAAGACTCATGGTTCCTGCCGTTCAACAAGGGCTTCAACGACGGTGCGGGCAATCCGCCGAACCCCAGCGGGCTGAAGACGGCCTACCTGTGGGAGGAAGTGCTGACCAAGCGCGGCCTGACTGACATCATCGAGAACTACGCCCAGGTCGTGGAGGAGAAAGACGATAAGGGCCGGAAGAAATACAAGCAGATATTCCCGCGCTATCACCAGCTCGACGTCGTGCGGAAGCTGCTGGCCGACGCCCGGGCCAACGGCGCGGGCAAGCGATATTTGATTCAGCACTCGGCCGGCAGCGGCAAGAGCAACTCCATTGCCTGGCTGGCGCACCAGTTGATCGGGCTGGACAACGGGGGCACGCCGATCTTTGACTCAGTGATCGTCGTGACGGACCGGCGAGTTCTGGACAAGCAGATCAAAGACACCATTAAGCAGTTTGCTCAGGTGTCGGCAACGGTCGGGCACGCGGAGCGAAGCGGCGACCTGCGGCGGTTCCTGCGCGAGGGCAAGAAGATCATTATTTCGACGGTGCAGAAGTTCCCGTTCATCCTGGACGAGATCGGCGACGAGCACCGGGGCCGAAAATTCGCCATCATCATCGACGAGGCCCACTCCAGCCAGGGTGGGCGGACGTCGGCGAAGATGAACATCGCGCTGGCCGAGAACGGCGGCCAGGGCGAAGAGGAGGACTACGAGGACCAGATCAACCGGATCATGGAGGCGCGGAAAATGCTGGCCAACGCCAGCTATTTCGCCTTCACGGCCACGCCGAAGAACAAGACGCTGGAGATATTCGGCGAACCCGTGCCGGCCGGGGACAAGGTCCGCCACAAGCCGTTCCACAGCTACACGATGAAGCAGGCGATCCAGGAGGGGTTCATCCTGGACGTGCTGGCCAACTACACGCCGGTGGAAAGCTACTACCGGCTGATGAAGACGGTGGAGGATGATCCGGAGTTCGACACGAAGAAGGCCCGGAAGAAGCTGCGGCGGTACGTCGAAAGTCACGACCACGCGATCCGGCAGAAAGCCGAGATCATGGTGGACCACTTCCATGAGCAGGTAATCGCGCGGCGCAAGATCGGGGGGCAGGCGCGGGCGATGGTGATCTGCAGCGGCATTCAGCGGGCGATCCAATACTTCCACGCCATCTCGGCGTACCTGACCGAACGCAAGAGCCCGTACAAAGCCATCGTCGCGTTTTCCGGAGAGCACGAGGACGGTGGCCGGCAGGTGACCGAGGCGACGCTGAACGGCTTCCCCAGTGCCCAGATTGAAAAGAAGTTCCAGCAGGACCCGTACCGGTTCCTCATCGTGGCCGACAAGTTCCAGACCGGCTACGACGAGCCGCTGCTGCACACGATGTACGTGGACAAGCAGCTATCCGGCATCAAGGCGGTGCAGACACTTTCGCGCCTGAACCGGGCACACCCACAGAAGACGGACACGTTCGTGCTCGATTTCATGAACGATGCCGACACGATCACCAAGGCGTTTGCCGACTATTACCGCACCACGGTGCTCAGTGAGGAGACGGACCCGAACAAGCTGCACGACTTGAAGGCGACGCTGGACGGTTACCAGGTCTATGCCTCCGAGCAGGTGCGGCAACTGGTTGAGTTGTTCCTCGGTGGCGCGGATCGAGACAAGCTGGACCCGATCCTTGACGCCTGCGTGGGGGTTTATAACAGCGATCTCGACGAGGACGGACAGGTCGACTTCAAGGGCAAGGCCAAGGCGTTCGTGCGGACCTACCAGTTCCTGGCGTCGATCCTGCCGTACACAAACCGCGAGTGGGAAGAGCTGTCAATCTTCCTGAACTTCCTCATCCCCAAGCTGCCAGCCCCGGTGGAGGAAGATCTGTCGAAGGGCATTCTCGAAGCCATCGACATGGACAGCTACCGCAACGAGGTGAAGGAAACGTTGAAGCTGACGCTGCCCGACGAGGATGCCCAGGTCGGCCCGGTGCCCACCAGCGGCGGTGGACGCAAGCCTGAGCCGGAACTTGACCGTCTGAGCAACATCATCAAGGCGTTCAACGATCAATTCGGCAACATCGACTGGAAGGATGCCGACCGCATCCGCAAGGTGATCACCGAGGAAATACCCAGCAAGGTCGCGGCCGACAAGGCGTACCAGAACGCGATGAAGAACAGCGACAAGGCAGCGGCCAAACTGGAGCACGACAAGGTTCTAGGGAAGATCATTGTCGATTACGTCTCGGACCACACGGAGCTATACAAGCAGTTCTTCGAGAACCCCAGCTTCAAGAAGTGGCTGGCCGACACCATCTTCTCGGTGACCTATGACGATAACGCGGCATGAGACGCCGGAGGATAGCCCATGAACAACCGGCAACTACAAACAATTCAGTCCCGCCCCCCACGCGCGATCCGAACGGGTTCATCGCTGTTTGATGCAACGATTACGGGAGGTTCGTAATGACGCCCAATAAGCAACTGCTTAAGTGCCGAGATGATCATGCTCCCGTTTCGTTTTGCGCAGAAGAGGGTTGCCCTGATCAACCGAAGCAATTCAAGCTCATCGAAGGAACTACCTGCTCATGGGTCAAGTCCGATAGTCCCTTCGGTGTTGAGGTACTCCGATCACGTATTGAGCCTTGGTTGACTGCCCTCTTCCAGTCCGAGCATTTGTCCGTCTTAGTCGGATCGGGGTCGACACACGCGCTACACAAGATGGCAGCCGGGACGAGTCTTCCCGGAATGGTCCCTCAAACTATGCCTGTCTATGGACATGAGATTTCCGAAGAAGCGAAGCGGACGGCTAAGGCTATTGGGCGAGCAGATGGCAACATTGAGGATCGCATCCGTGTAGCCAACGAACTGCTTCGGGGACTAGAGATCATTGCATCGGTCACGTCTGAGAACTCTAAAGAACGCCAGCGAGTCGAGAACCTGCGTAAGGGATTGACCCAGATACTCAACGACTTCGCCGCCTCTATCCTCGAAGGGGAACGGGGGTTGGCCAATGCGCCCGTAAAACAGAGAGAGGAAACCTTCAACTATCTCGTTAGTTTCCTCATGAGTTTCGCTAGTCGGGCGGGCACTCGTGACCGTCTGCACCTGTTCACAACCAACTATGACCGATATATCGAGGCAGGGGCAGACGCTGCTGGCCTGCGTTTGGTGGACCGGTTTGTTGGAACCTTGGCTCCAATTTTCCGCGCATCCCGGCTGGACATCGACCTGCACTATAACCCCGAATTTCCCAGATGACACTTGCGGCGGCGTATACTGAGGTGACGATTTCCCCCGTGAATACAGGCGCAAACGAAGCTCAAGCCGCTGAAACCTGGAGAATCCAATGGGTGAAGCACGCAAGGAG
>Ga0208198_1000061_pt1 | contig 133244 bp, 110 predicted proteins | sample AD_JPNTR2_MetaG_FD_184446 | JGI IMG/M metagenome (GOLD analysis project Ga0208198, IMG submission 184446) | Active sludge microbial communities of municipal wastewater-treating anaerobic digesters from Japan - AD_JPNTR2_MetaG (SPAdes) (version 2) | ecosystem: Engineered > Bioreactor >...
GGCAATTTTGCCTCAAGTGTTTGCAGACGCTTCCTCTTAATCGCACCAGAAGGAATTGAAATTAGCCATCCATACGGGTCTTCAATTCCCATTAGATTCTCTTAATCGCACCAGAAGGAATTGAAATTTCTCTATTGTTCGCAAATCGAACACAATTGAAGTAACTCTTAATCGCACCAGAAGGAATTGAAATTCCTGAATAAAAAGGCGCTGAATGGGTTGCTTTTCGCTCTTAATCGCACCAGAAGGAATTGAAATTGCAGTGCATTGCCAAAATATTGCAAGACGCGCGACACTCTTAATCGCACCAGAAGGAATTGAAATATTAAAACGGAAACAATCTTATTGAGTACACTCGATCTCTTAATCGCACCAGAAGGAATTGAAATATAGTTCCATGAATTTGTTGTCGTTTAAAATTTTCACTCTTAATCGCACCAGAAGGAATTGAAATAGGCATCGCTGTTATCGATATAGATTTTTATACTGCGCTCTTAATCGCACCAGAAGGAATTGAAATAAAAATACAATACCGTTGAAAGAATTGGCAGGTTCGGCTCTTAATCGCACCAGAAGGAATTGAAATGCGTTTCGTCGGCAGAAACATCGACAGAAACATTACCTCTTAATCGCACCAGAAGGAATTGAAATTAAGCAGCAGAACAAGCCAAATCGTCGATAAAAGCCTCTTAATCGCACCAGAAGGAATTGAAATTACACTTCCGCCAACCTCTATCAAAACCGAATTTGTCTCTTAATCGCACCAGAAGGAATTGAAATTTAAAAATCAATACCGTACCGTTATATGACCAACTGTCTCTTAATCGCACCAGAAGGAATTGAAATAAGAAAAACATTTTCAAGTGCTTCAAATGCGGATTTCTCTTAATCGCACCAGAAGGAATTGAAATAAGAAAACCACTGTTCTTACCGTCGATAGCAACCAACTCTTAATCGCACCAGAAGGAATTGAAATCCACTAAATCGGGCCGATGGATTCTCGACAAAGAGCTCTCTTAATCGCACCAGAAGGAATTGAAATAAAGGATTTTATATTACCCCGTTTATCAAGGTTCGGCTCTTAATCGCACCAGAAGGAATTGAAATACAAGTCTTCGTCGAAAACTCCGGCGAAGTCACCAATCTCTTAATCGCACCAGAAGGAATTGAAATATAAATACAATTATCGACACAAAAAATGTGGCGTACTCTTAATCGCACCAGAAGGAATTGAAATAAAAAACGGCGTGGAGCGGGCCAGAGAAGCCCGCTTCTCTTAATCGCACCAGAAGGAATTGAAATGTTTAAAAACTCTTTAAAGGTCGATAAAATCTCATTCTCTTAATCGCACCAGAAGGAATTGAAATATCATCACAGGCCAACCGTCGTCGTAGTGCTGGATGCTCTTAATCGCACCAGAAGGAATTGAAATGCCTTTACACTGCGATTGTCCTTGTCAACTCCTATCCTCTTAATCGCACCAGAAGGAATTGAAATGTCCAATCTTTCGGGTCGAGATACTCAACCACATTCTCTTAATCGCACCAGAAGGAATTGAAATTTGGCAATTTTGCCTCAAGTGTTTGCAGACGCTTCCTCTTAATCGCACCAGAAGGAATTGAAATTAGCCATCCATACGGGTCTTCAATTCCCATTAGATTCTCTTAATCGCACCAGAAGGAATTGAAATATTAGATATGTTTTTCTTAACAATGTCCTTCATCATCCTCTTAATCGCACCAGAAGGAATTGAAATTTCCTATAAGCTCCTTTTTTTAGTTTATTGGCTAAAACTCTTAATCGCACCAGAAGGAATTGAAATTTACTACTTTATTAGATAATAAGAAAACGATTGCTGAAGCTCTTAATCGCACCAGAAGGAATTGAAATTATAAATTTCATATCATTTTATGTTTTTTCTTTCGGTCTCTTAATCGCACCAGAAGGAATTGAAATGTCTCTAAATTCTGTTTTTAGATACTCCCGTATTTTCTCTTAATCGCACCAGAAGGAATTGAAATGAAACTCGCCATCCGTAAACTTCACACTTCCATCACTCTTAATCGCACCAGAAGGAATTGAAATAGAAGAACGTTCACTATCCGCGTGGACGGCTCGAAGCTCTTAATCGCACCAGAAGGAATTGAAATGTTTTTGTTTCTCAAGCAATTCAGCTTGTTCTTTTTCTCTTAATCGCACCAGAAGGAATTGAAATACAAGTGGCAATGTTTTGGTTTACAACGGTACGCATCTCTTAATCGCACCAGAAGGAATTGAAATGTTAACGCGCCATCAACGTTATTAGAACCGTCGAACTCTTAATCGCACCAGAAGGAATTGAAATTACGATGTCATCAAGCATCTCGCGATCAACTACAGCACTCTTAATCGCACCAGAAGGAATTGAAATTACGGATTAGGCTTGACTGCAAAGATGTTGATGGATACTCTTAATCGCACCAGAAGGAATTGAAATAAAAGAAGGCATTATGAACACTTATATGAAGTGGCTCTCTTAATCGCACTAGAAGGAATTGAAATGCTCGACGGATTACGCCGCTGTACGTCCTTCCAGGCTCTTAATCGCACCAGAAGGAATTGAAATATCCTTACAATCGCGTATGGCTGGCTGATCTATTACTCTTAATCGCACCAGAAGGAATTGAAATTTTGTATGCCGCCTTCTCTATGTTTCCATCCTGCATCTCTCTTAATCGCACCAGAAGGAATTGAAATGTTTATACGGATATTGACTCTCCGGGTCTTTATAACTCTTAATCGCACCAGAAGGAATTGAAATAATATAGGGAGTTAGACAGTCCGCAGGTAACAGGCCTCTTAATCGCACCAGAAGGAATTGAAATGTTTTATTGATCCTTGAAAGAATCTTATCTATTAATCTCTTAATCGCACCAGAAGGAATTGAAATGCTCGACGGATTACGCCGCTGTACGTCCTTCCAGGCTCTTAATCGCACCAGAAGGAATTGAAATTAAATAAAGTCTTTTAAAAAATCGCCCGTTTGTGCTCTTAATCGCACTTATCCTCAAAAAGAAGACTAGATTGCAGAAATCGTGCTTGCACAACAGCAATCATTGCAAATAAAAAAGAATCGTATCATTCGCGTATTATATATTGTTGGAGGATCTATTGCTTTCGGATTATCAATCTTGGGGCTTTTCGTTCCCGGCCTTCCTTCCACACCTTTTGCATTGTTATCAGCCGCTCTCTATGCAAAAAGTTCGCCGAAATTGTATCAATGGATATTGAATAATAAGATTTTGGGACCAAAAATTTTAAATTATAAACGGCGAAAGGGTATGACACAAAAGGGAAAATTAGGGGTACTTGCACTGATGACAACGATGGTTCTCTTTTCATCGCTTGTCGTAGTTCGGAATATTCCTTTGCGATTAACCATACTCGGATTTGGGGTCGTAGGATGTGTTGTTGTGTGGTTTTTTGTGCCTACGGCAAAAGAAGATATTGAAAATATTGATAACCAAGATTAAATAATCAGATTTTCAGATAAGCGAAATAGTATTTCTCCACTTTTTTCGACAAAAGTTCAATATTGAGTATATCGGATGCTTGAGCTATATCTTTCACTGACCCATCTTTCATCAGAATATCGATGCTGTCATCTTCTTCTCTATACATGTCTGTCGTAACCGGTTCTAATGAACACAAATAGCTTGCTTCGTGCTCGGACAGATTAAATTTATGCTGATAACTTTTCAAATATTCACTTATTTTTCCGAGATCAGGTTGCTCCGATGAAACTTCGATTTTGAATAACTTTCGATTAACCATTCCCGAACTGAGAAGTGACAATACCTTGTCGGGATGTGATGACCACACTTTTAGAGCTGACCATATATCGTTATCATCCAGATTGACAAAATGTTGTAATGCAACTCCGTAATTTTCAAAATCCATCATCTTAGGCTCGTTCAACAAAAAATAGGAGAGGGAAGGGGAAGCAAAAAGCTGAACTCCGTCGAGCGATAATTCTTTTGCACGTCGTAAAGTATTGATCAGCATTTTTTCGGCTGCAACTGCTGTTTTATGCAGATATACCTGCCAATACATCAAACGACGCGACATCAGAAAATTTTCGATAGAATATATGCCTTTTGATTCCACAACAAGTCGATCATCTTTCAAGTCGAGCATTTTAATGATGCGCTCCGATCCGATATTTCCTTCGATCACACCCGTGAAAAAACTGTCACGGCGTAAATAATCGAGACGATCAACATCCAGTTGTCCACTCACAAGCTGATGCAGAAATCGTTTTGAGTAAGTATCGTTGAAAATGGCTATAGCAGTATCAAGCGCTCCATTCCATTCGCGATTTATTTGCTGCATGAGCAGAGATGAAATTGTTTCGTGTTGAATGTTTTGGACGAGAGTATGTTCCAATGCGTGAGAAAAAGGCCCGTGTCCTACGTCGTGGAGGAGAATTGCTGCAAGTGCGTTTGTGTATTCGTTATCGGTTATTTCATATCCTTTTTGCCGTAGGTTGGTCAATGCCTCATCCATCAAATGCATAGCCCCAATGGAATGATGAAAACGTGTGTGCTGAGCTCCGGGATATACAAATGGAGCCAGCCCCAGTTGTCTTATTCGGTTTAATCGCTGCAAAAAAGGATGTTGGATGACTTCATATACAAAATCATTCGGTATATTGATAAACCCGAAAACGGGATCGTTGATAATTTTCCGTTTGCCGGCCATTTTTTTTCTAATAAATCAGAGAATACCTTATTTCAAATATTTATCCAACATTATTTTCATTTCCGCTTGAGTTTCGCGGGCTTTGTCGCGAGCAGCGTCAGCAAACTCTTCCGAATGGTCTGCATATATAATTGCACGAGACGAATTTATCAACAATCCACAGGTGTTATTCATTCCATATCGACAAACCTCTTCGAGCGAACCGCCTTGTGCACCGATACCGGGTACGAGCAAAAAATGGTGTGGTGCGATTTTTCTGACATTTTCGAACATTTGGCCTTGGGTAGCTCCAATTACATACATCATTTGCTCTTCGTTAGCCCAACTTTTAGAAATTCGAAGCACTTTTTCGAATAATCGTTCACCACGTGCATCTTCTGTCATTTGAAAATCATTCGAACCCGGATTGCTTGTCAAAGCCAACAAAACCACCCACTTGTCATGATATTTCAAAAAAGGCTGCACACTGTCGGCTCCCATATAAGGAGACACTGTGACGGCATCCACCTTTACAGTTTCAAAGAAAGTTTGTGCATACATTTCGCTCGTATTCCCAATATCGCCACGTTTGGCATCGGCAATGATAAATTGGTCGGGATAGCGTTGACGAATATATGCCACAGTTCGTTCAAAAGCAAGCCATCCCTTTAAACCCTGAGATTCGTAAAAAGCCAGGTTGGGTTTATATGCGACACAATAGGGAGCCGTTGCATCTATAATAGATTTGTTGAAAGTATAAACGGGATCTTCTTCGTCGAGCAAATGTTCGGGAATTTTTGCAATATCGGTATCCAGACCGACACAAAGAAACGATTGTTTTTTCAGAATCTGTTCGAAGAGTTGTTGTTTGTTCATATTTTGTTGTGTCAATTATCTCAAAATCATTTTTTAAATATTTTGGAATTATATTTCGACTTCTTTCATCCGTTCAGCATTTTCGCTCACAATCAATTGATCGATCACACCCTGAATGTCTCCATCCATAAATGCTGCCAAATTATATATGGTATAATTGATTCGATGGTCTGTTACACGACCTTGAGGATAATTATAGGTACGAATTTTAGCCGAACGGTCGCCCGTTGAAACCATTGTCTTGCGACGCGAAGCAATATCGCCCTGACGTTTTGTCAATTCCATATCGTAGAGTTTCGTACGAAGCATTTGCATGGCAAGTTCTCGATTAGCAAGTTGCGAACGAGCCTGTTGACATACTACAACAATGCCTGTCGGGCGATGCGTCAGTTGGACTTTGGTTTCGACTTTGTTCACATTTTGGCCACCGGCACCACTCGAACGAGCCGTATGAAAATCGATATCGGCCGGATTTAAATCCACATCAAACTCTTCGGCTTCCGGCAAAACCGCAACAGTAGCGGCCGATGTATGAACACGTCCCTGAGTTTCGGTTGCAGGTACGCGTTGAACGCGATGAACGCCCGATTCGTATTTCAATGTTCCGTAAACGTCAGTTCCTGTCACTGTGAAAATAATTTCTTTATATCCGCCTGCTGTTCCTTCCGTAAAACTCGTAACTTCTGTTTTCCAGCCTTTGCTTTCGCAATATTTTACGTACATTTTATAAAGATCTCCGGCAAAAATAGCTGCTTCATCACCACCTGTGCCTGCTCTGATTTCCATAACCACATTTTTGGCATCTTCAGGGTCGGCAGGAATAAGAAGTAATTTGATCTGTTCTTCGAGAGCAGGAAGTTTTTCTGCGTTAGCAGATATTTCTTCATTTGCCATTGCTCGCAAATCCGTATCACTTTCGGTTTCCAATATATTTTTGGCTTCGTCGATGCTGTTTAGTGCATTTTCGTATTCTTTTCTGACGGTAATTATTTTTTGCAAGTCGCTGTATTCCTTATTTAGCTTCACATATCTGTCCATGTCGGCAATAACTGCCGGATCTGTTATAAGGGTAGCCACTTCTTCAAACCGTGTTACCAAATGTGCCGTTTTATCTAATAAAATATTCTTTACCATTTAGTTAATTTTTCTTGATGCTAATTTTGTTATTCATAAACGAATGTTCCAAATTCGCTTTTGATAATCAATTCACGATGAGCCGATTGTTCAACCCGTCCGACAATCTGTGCTTCGACATCAAAACTGTTCGAAATATCTATAACTTGTTGCGCGTATTCTTCCGGAAGATAAATTTCCATACGGTGTCCCATATTGAAAACTTTGTACATTTCTTGCCAATCGGTTCCGGATTGCTTTTGTATCAGATCGAATAGAGGAGGAACAGGAAATAAATGATCTTTCACCACCCGAAGGTCTTGCCCCAAAAAGTGCATAATTTTTGTTTGAGCTCCCCCCGAACAATGAATCATTCCATGTATCTTATTTCTCAATTTACTGAATATCAATGAAATAATTGGAGAGTAGGTGCGGGTAGGGGACAGTACAAGTTTTCCGGCATCTATTCCTAAATTTTCGATTTGGTCCGTTAATTTCATTTTTCCCGAATATACCAAATCGGCGGGAATATTAGGATCGTAGGACTCGGGATATTTTTGAGCCAGATAATTGTCGAAAACGTCGTGCCGGGCCGAAGTAAGTCCATTACTGCCCATACCGCCATTGTATTCTTTTTCGTAAGATGCCTTTCCGGTTGAAGACAAACCGACGATAACATCTCCGGCTTGAATGTGCGAGTTATCGATAATTTCCGATCGTTTCATGCGGCAAGTGACGGTGCTGTCAACAATGATCGTACGTACCAAATCGCCAACATCAGCCGTTTCGCCACCGGTAGGAAAAATATGTACGCCAAGCGCAGAAAGCTCTTCGCACAATTCGTTAGTTCCATTGATAATAGCCGAAATTAATTCACCCGGAATCAAATTTTTGTTTCGGCCGATAGTGGATGACAGTAAAATATTATCGGTTGCTCCTACACACAGCAAATCGTCGATATTCATAATCAGCGCATCCTGTGCGATGCCTTTCCATACCGAAAGGTCTCCGGTTTCGCGCCAATAAACGTAAGCAAGCGATGTTTTGGTTCCGGCTCCGTCAGCATGCATTATGTTGCAATAATCGGGATCACCACCCAAAATATCGGGAATAATTTTGCAAAAAGCTTTAGGATATATCCCTTTGTCTGAGTTTTTGATCGCATTATGTACATCTTCTTTCGTTGCTGAAACGCCACGTAGATCGTATCTTTGATTACTCATTTTTGATTTTGAATTTACTGTCATCGATTCCTGTACAAAGATAATATTTTACGATGTTTTTTTTGACTTTTCACATTTGCTTATTTAGCTTATTCTTCAAGTGTATTATTTCTATAATAACTATTATGTTTAATTATATGTTTTAGTTTCTATTTTCCCTTTAATATATAAATAGAGACCTATTCTCTCGAGAGAATAGGTCTCTATTTATATATTTACTGGAATTGATTTAATTCGTAGTTCCAAGTTCCTTTTCAACAGCTTCTAATTCTTTCGATTTATCTACTCCCATGATACTTAAGTTATAATACACGTTTCTTAATTTTAAGAGTGCCGAATTGATTTCGGACTGATCCGCATTACGTTCTCTTAGCAATTGTGTGTATTTTTCGAGTGAAGGAAGCGATTTTTGATAAAGTTCTACCGTTTTCTTATCATTTGCCAATTGTTGCTGACGGTCTGAAAGAGTTGCGGTTTTTTCTTTCAGCTCCTGAGCTTGTAGGATATAATTGACGGCCAATGCCTCCAAGGCTCGTTCACAGTTGGGATCTTGCTCCAATGCTTTTTGGTATTCAGCTTCAGCGCCGGCATAATCTTTCTTTTCAGACAAAAGTGCACCTTTCACACTATTAAGATCACAAGCATTTGACGGATCGTTTGCGATTGCCTTATCCAAATATTCCATTGCTTTTTCGCTGTCGTTTTGTCTAATAAAATGATTTACCAGATTGGGGATGAAATATTTGCTCTTTGGAAATTTTTCAGCTCCCTCATACAATGTATTCAGATAATTGGCTGTATCGCCAAGTTGAAGATATTCACTTGCAAGGAGTTCATATAAATCGCTTTCCTTGTATGCACTGTTTTCTATAAACGGCTCATTTATAGCTCGTTCTATCATTTTCAGTGCACGAGGATGATCTTCAGCCTGAATTGCAGTGATTATCGCATAATACTTGATAGTTTGGTAGGTACTGTCTAAATTAAATGCACTCTTGTCCTCCTGAAACATGGGTAACGTTGGTATATTCCAGTATATTTCGAAGAAATCCGCTGCTTTGGCATAATCTTTCTGTTCATTATAGTAAACCCCTCCATTAATATAAAAGGGATGATTTGCTCTGAGTATGCCTTGAATATCTTTTCTGACTTTATTCTTAACCTTACCTTTTGCATCAGGCAATTCTCCAAGCGAGTCGGCTTTTACGTAAGGCATGTAAGATTCGAGCAATCCGTCGTACATCACTTTGTCGTTGGCTTGCTTACCAAGCATCTGGTTTGTACGTTCGTTGTCGAACGCTTTGTTGCCTATATCGCCATAAATTTTCCAAGTTTCGGGATCGTTGGCTGTTTCCGGATGAGTGATAGCTTGTTGAATGAGGTTTTTTGCCTCGTTCAGATTGTTGCTGTCCAAAGCACGTTTGGCTTCTTTCACTACACTTTTTTGAGCGTATAATGTGCCGGCGGACATGATAGCAATTAAGGTGAAATACAAAATTCTTTTCATTTTATTCAACTTTAATGGATTAATTTATTTCATTCATTTGATAATCAAATTGTCTCATTTTTTCGACTGAAATCGGGGAAAAGGTTTAATTTGATCTTTTATTGGTCATTCTCGTCATCATTGTCTAAATTAATAAACTCTTCATTTTCAATTGTCTTGTCAGCAATTTCATCAATTAAGAAAGAATTGTTTTCCGCATCATCGTTTGAATTAACCTTACAAACAGAAGCTATCTCGTCATTTCTTTTTTCCAAATTAATAAGTCGAACTCCTTGTGTAGCCCTTCCCATAACGCGAATATCGGAAATTTTCACACGAATAGTGATGCCAGACTTGTTAATTATCATTAAATCATTGTCATCTGTTACACTTTTGATAGATACTAATTTCCCTGTCTTTTGTGTAATATTCAATGTTTTAACGCCTTTCCCTCCTCGGTTGGTAATTCTGTAAACGGGTTCACCATCTTCGTCGTTCAATCGGGTACGTTTGCCATATCCTTGTTCCGAAACTACCAAGATGGTATCTTCCGAATTACTGTCCATACAAATCATTCCAACAATATAGTCTTCACCATCGTCGTCCAATCGCATGCCAATTACACCGGTTGCAGTACGTCCCATCGGACGAACAGTATTTTCGTTGAAACGTATAGCTCTTCCATTTCTGTTTGCAAGAATAACATCTTTTTCCCCATCGGTCAAACGAACGGATATCACCTGATCGTTTTCATTCAACGAAATAGCGATTACGCCGTTTTGACGAGGTCTGGAATATGCTTCAAGTACGGTTTTCTTGACGATTCCCTGTTTGGTGCAGAAAAGCAGATAATGAGAATTGATGTATTCCTCATCATCGAATCCCGGCACTCGTACGAAAGCCGTAACTGCATCGTCAGGGTCTATGTTCAATAAATTTTGAATCGCTCTACCTTTCGAGTTTTTCGTTCCTTCCGGAATTTCATATACACGCAACCAATAGCATTTACCTTTTTGGGTAAAAAACAGCATATAATTGTGCATGGTAGCAGGATAGATGTGTTCCACGAAATCTTCATCTCTTGTTTCAGATCCCTTTGCCCCTACTCCACCTCGATTTTGAGTGTGAAATTCCGTTAATGCGGTACGCTTGATATAGCCGAGATGCGATATCGTAATTATCATTTGGTCATCACTGTAAAAATCTTCAGGATTCATTTCTTCCGAAGCATATACAATTTCGGAACGTCGGGCATCCCCGTATTTGTTTTTTATTTCAATAAGTTCGTCTTTAATTACCTTCATGCAAAGGTCATCATCGTTCAATATCTCATTCAAATAATCAATCAATTTAGTGATTTCTTCGTATTCGGCATGGAGTTTATTTTGTTCCAAACCCGTCAGCTGACGCAAACGCATTTCGACAATCGCTCTTGCCTGAATTTCAGAGAGAGCAAAACGATCTACCAATCGTTGAATCGCTTCTTGTGGAGTTCCCGAATTTCTGATAATGGAAATCACTTCATCAATATTGTCTGAAGCAATGATCAATCCTTCGAGAATATGTGCACGTTCTTGGGCTTTACGTAAATCGAATTTGGTTCGTCGGATCACGACATCGTGACGATGCTCTACAAATAGCTCAATGAGTTGCTTCAGGTTGAGCATTTGAGGACGACCTTTTACCAAAGCAATATTATTTACATTGAAAGATGATTGAAGTGCCGTGAGCTTGTACAATTTATTAAGAACTACATTGGCATTGGCATCACGCTTGACATCGATAACTATTCGCATTCCCTGACGGTCGCTTTCATCATTTACATTCGAAATACCCTCTATTTTTTTGTCAGTTACCAAATCGGCAATATTTTTTATCAATTCGGCTTTATTTACCATGTACGGAATTTCCGAAACGATTATTTTATCGTGAACTTTGCCTGATTCTATTTCTGCTTTTCCACGTATAACGATGCGACCTCTGCCGGTTTCGAATGATTCTTCTACGCCTTTATACCCATAGATATATCCGCCGGTTGGAAAATCGGGGGCCTTGATATATTGCATCAGCCCTTTGATATCGATATCGCGATTGTCGATGTAAGCCACGATACCATCAATACATTCCGTAAGATTGTGTGGTGCAATGTTGGTAGCCATTCCTACTGCGATACCGGAAGACCCATTGATCAAGAGGTTTGGAATTCGCGTTGGTAAAACAGTGGGTTCATTTAGCGTGTCATCAAAATTGAGTTGAAAATCGACAGTTTCTTTATCGATGTCTCGAAGCATTTCTTCGGCAAGTTTATTGAGTCGGGCTTCGGTATAACGCATCGCCGCGGGACTGTCTCCGTCAATGCTACCCATGTTTCCCTGACCATCAACCAAAGGATAGCGCATGCTCCAACTCTGTGCCAATCGTACCATTGCATTGTAAACCGACGAATCGCCATGCGGATGATATTTACCCAGCACCTCACCCACTATTCTTGCCGACTTTTTATGCGGTTTATCGGGGGTGTTGCCGAGTTCGTACATTCCAAAAAGAATTCGTCGATGAACGGGTTTAAATCCGTCCCTCACATCGGGTAATGCCCTAGATACTATGACAGACATCGAATAATCGATGTATGCCGATTTCATTTCATCTTCGATGTTAATCGGGATGATTCTGTCTTCTTGATTAATCATGCCGTAATGTGATTTTTTTCTTTATATAATGATTATATATTATTTAATAACAAATACTTAACAAGTATATTGTATTGAACTGAAATATTCTACTAAGATACTGCTTTTGAATGGATTTAACAAATAATTGCTCGAAAAAAATGAGAATTGAAAAAGATAATCTTACAAGTGCAATTTGATTAAGCTCGACTTTTTATTCACAAAAAATCCCCTGAAGAAATTTCAATTTCTCCAGGGGATAAATACTCAAGAAATGTATGTTCTATTCAAATTTTCCGTGACAATTTTTGTATTTTTTGCCACTTCCGCAAGGACACGGATCGTTTCGTCCGACTTTTTTCTCAACCCGTACCGGCTCCAATTTTTTCTCTTGAGGTTGCGGTGTCCCATTCGCTTTCGACCCTGACGTCACTCCCATTTCATCTTTTCGAGTGCGATATTTGCTATAATCGGTTTTTTGCTCCGGGGCTGCCTGACGAACGTTTTCCGGATTCTGAACAGGTATTTGGCCTCTCATCAAGATAGATACGACTTCAGAATTAATATCTTCGACCATGATCTTAAACAGGTTGAAAGATTCCAGTTTATAAATAAGCAATGGATCTTTTTGTTCGTAAGTGGCATTTTGAACTGATTGTCGTAACTCGTCCATTTCTCGCAGATGTTCTTTCCAATGTTCATCTATGGTGTGAAGAAGAATGGATTTTTCGAAAGATTTCACCAACGCTTTTGAGCCCGACTCGTAAGCCTCTTTGAGATTGGTAGCGATGTTATATATTCTTTTGCCGTCCGTAATCGGAATCAAAATGTTTTGATACATTGCTCCTTGTGTTTCATAAACCTGTTTGATGACCGGATTAGCAATTTCGGCCATACGATCGACTTTTCTTTTGAAACTTTCGATAGCTTTGTTGAATATCATTTCGGATTGCTCGTTGGGTTTCAGATCCCTCATTTGTTCTTCCGTAAAAGGAATCTCCAACGCCATCACGCGGAGAAGCTCCATTTTCATGGCTTCATAGTCATCCTGATTATCTTCAACAATATTTCGAGAGGTTTCTTGAATCATATTAAGAACATCCAACTCAATACGTTCTCCCATCAATGCGTGTTTGCGTCTTTTGTAGATCAATTCGCGTTGCGAATTCATTACATCATCGTATTCGAGCAGGCGTTTTCGAATGCCGAAATTGTTTTCTTCTACTTTTTTTTGGGCACGTTCTACGGATTTACTCAACATGTCATGTTCGAGCACATCTCCTTCTTTGAAGCCCATACGATCCATCAGTCCTGCTATACGTTCGGTTGCGAACAATCGCATCAAATCGTCTTCGAGGGAAACAAAGAAGACGGATGATCCGGGATCACCCTGACGTCCGGCACGACCACGCAACTGTCTGTCCACTCGACGAGATTCGTGGCGCTCGGTGCCGATAATAGCTAACCCACCTGCTGCTCGAACTTCGGGCGAAAGTTTGATATCGGTTCCACGTCCGGCCATATTTGTCGCAATAGTTACAACCCCGGATTGTCCTGCATTGGCAACGATTTCCGCTTCGCGTTGATGAAGTTTGGCATTGAGCACGTTGTGCTTTATTTTCCGGAGCGTAAGCATTCTACTGAGCAATTCCGAAATTTCAACCGATGTAGTTCCTACCAAAACCGGACGGCCGGCATTTACCAATCGTTCTATTTCTTCGATAACTGCCGTATATTTTTCGCGCTTGGTTTTGTAGATACGGTCGTTCATATCATTACGAATGACCGGTTTATTTGTAGGGATCACCACCACATCCAATTTGTAAATATCCCAAAACTCTCCGGCTTCGGTTTCTGCAGTACCGGTCATACCGGCAAGTTTGTGATACATTCGAAAATAATTCTGCAGAGTAATTGTGGCGTAAGTTTGCGTAGCTGCCTCAACTTTCACTCGCTCTTTGGCTTCGATGGCCTGGTGCAATCCGTCCGAATAACGGCGACCTTCCATGATGCGACCGGTTTGTTCGTCAACGATTTTCACCTTATTGTCGATCACCACATATTCGTCATCCCTTTCGAAGAGTGTATATGCTTTGAGTAATTGGTTGATGGTATGAACGCGCTCGGATTTGATGGCATAGTTTTGGAGCAATTCGTCTTTCTTTGCAGCCTTTTCTTCTTCTGTCAAATTTTCGTGCTCAAGTTCCGAAAGTTGCGAGGCTATATCGGGCAATACAAAAAATTGAGGATCATCCGATTTGCCGGTCAATGCATCAATACCCTTGTCTGTGAGTTCTACCGTGTTATTTTTTTCGTCGATAACAAAATATAAAGGATCAGTAACAATATGCATGTTTCTATTCTGGTCCTGCATATAAAACTCTTCTGTTTTGAGCATGGCAGCTTTCACCCCCTGCTCGCTAAGATACTTGATGAGAGGTTTGTATCTGGGCATTCCCTTAAAAGAACGATATAGAAGTAGTGCTCCTTCTTCTTGTTCTTTTTTGTCATCCGATTCCATTTTCTGTTTGGCTTCGGCGAGCAACCGTGTGGTAAGTTCCCTTTGTGCTTTTACAAGCATTTCTACTCGCGGACGAAATACATCAAAGAGTTGTTCTTCGCCTTTAGGAACCGGACCGGAAATAATCAATGGCGTACGTGCATCATCGATTAATACCGAATCGACTTCATCCACAATCGCATAATTGTGTTTGCGTTGCACCAAATCTGCCGGCGAAACCGCCATATTGTCACGAAGATAATCGAATCCGAATTCATTATTCGTTCCAAACGTAATGTCCGATTCATAGGCTTTCCGTCGTGCTTCTGAATTGGGTTCATGCTTATCGATACAGTCAACGGAGAGTCCGTGAAACATGTATAATGGGCCCATCCATTCCGCGTCGCGTTTGGAAAGATAGTCGTTTACGGTAACTACATGCACTCCGTTGTGTGTGAGTGCATTAAGGAATACCGGAAGTGTTGCGACCAGTGTTTTTCCTTCACCTGTAGCCATTTCGGCTATTTTGCCCTGATGTAATACAACTCCACCGAAAAGCTGAACATCGTAATGCACCATGTCCCAAGTGATTTCGTTTCCACCGGCCATCCAATGGTTTTGATAGATGGCTTTGTCTCCTTCGATACGCACAAAATCGTGAGTTGCAGCCAAATTGCGGTCGAAATCGGTTGCCGTTACGATAATTTCGCGATTTTCGGTAAATCGACGAGCTGTATCTTTCATAATCGCAAAAGCCTCCGGAAGAGCCGCATCCAAAGCTTTTTCCAATTTTTCCGTGATTTCGTCTTCTATCTTGTCTATTTGTTTCCAAACTTTTTCACGTTCTTCTAATTCAATATCTTCTATGCCGTTCTTTAATTCGGCAATTTTTGCTCTTTCGTCGCTTACAGAAGACTGAATTTGCGCCTCCAATGCCTTTGTGCGAGCTCTTAGCTCGTCATTTGACAGCTTTGTAATTTCCGGATATACAGCTTTTATTTTTTCCACAACGGGATTAATTGCCTTTAAATCTCGTTGCGCCTTATTTCCGAAAATTTTAGATATTATGTCATTTAATGCCATATATTGTTTTATACTTTAATCTGTTAAATTATTTTTTAGTCAATGATTTCGAAATATGATTTGCGTTTGATAGTCAGAACAACTCTCTTAAAACGTCTGACTTGGCTGCATTCGGTGCTCTGATGCGCAAACGATGCGCAACGGAAGGTGCTATCTCGGTTACATCTACGGTTCGGTAAATTTTTTGTGGAGCAATGTTTTGACCAAAAAAGATGAGCGGAGCCGAAATGGCATTGTTGTTGATGCGTTTATCGTTCGATACCTGATTATCGATCACCTTCCAGCCGGGCTGAAATTCGATGAACAAGTCGCCCGAAATTCCCTTGTAAAATCCGTTTCGATAAAATTCTACCGTTTGGTTGTATGCACCATGCAACATTTGCTGTGAAGTGATCACATCTTGAATGCCATCAAACTGCACTAAAAATTCTGCGGCTCGTTGCTGAAATTCCGAAAGACTGATCTTTTTGTCTTCAATGAGTTTGCGATCAAAATAAAGTTGTCCGTTGTAATATTTTTTAATCCATTGTTCTTTACCGTAAATTGCCATCAGATACATGTTGAGAATAGCAATCGTGCGATCGGGACGAAATTCGCCTCCGGACAGTTTGATATTGTCAGGAAGTACCTCTTGTTCGCTGAAGTATCCGGTGGAAGTAACAAAAATAAGCGTATTATTCATTCCTACAGTTTTATCTACTGTCTCCAACAGTTGAGCTATTTCCTGATCGAGACGAACGTAAAGATCCTGAATTTCAATCGAATAGTTTTTGTCGAGGGCATTTTCGTAATTACCGGCATAAAATGTTAAGGCCAAAAAATCGGGCACCGATCGTTTCCCGAGTTGATTGTTATTCAATACTCTTTCGGCCATTTGTCGTATTTCGGTATTTACGAAAGGCGATTGTTTAAAAAGTTTTACGCTTTTCTGCTTATCTGACCCAAAATGATGTTGAAAATTGTACACGTTTTGTGTATAAGGAAATACGGTATATTGCGAAACATCTTTTGCCGGACGCCATATAAAACTATTAATGACAGTGCTCAGCGATTGGCTGCTTCGGTTGTACTGATCGATGATAGGTTGTTTTGCTGTGTAGAAAGATGTAGATGCCCACTTCGCTGTATAATCGTCAATCCAGAACGCATTATTGGCTGCATGTCCGCCCGAAACAAGTGCTTCCGGAGCATTTGGAGCAAAAGAAATTATATCGGCATTTGCGTTGGTAGCTATTTTGAGTTCATCTGTAATGGTAGAAACCTTGATAGACAGGGGAGACAAATGTTCTGAGGTAAAAATGCCATTATAACGTTTATCAGCAAACATTGATACTTCACGACCTTCTTCTATCGAAAACTTTTTTTCGCCAACTATTCCATGATAGAATGGATAAGCACCCGTAAAAATAGTGGCAATAGCCGAAGTTCGATCAATATTCGGATAATCGAATTTTACATCGGAATAAACCAATCCTTCGTTTAATAATCTTTTAAATCCTTTTTCCCCAAATGTTTTTTTAAATGCTTCAAGATAATCGCCTCGCAATTGATCAATAGTAATTCCGATAACGAGTTTAGGAGTTTCGGATGACAAACCTTGAGCAAATATTGAGGCAACAGTAAAAAAAGCTACAAGAGGTGATAATATTTTGATCATGATCTAATTTTGTGCTAAGTGCATTTTAGGATATGCAAAAATCGTACAATTTTTTATTGTCCCCATCCTGCTTTTAAGTATTTTGCCGATGTATATTTTTTTTGTTTCTGTTTTTCTTTTCTAATCAGCCACATGTTTACTCCCGATCTCACCCACAGACATAACGAAATTGGAATAGATGCAACGGGGAGCTGTTGTGGTATCAGCCACCAGAAAAATAAAAATAGTGTTAATGCTGCAAAGTTAATAAAATGATAGATATGCACGACTTTTTCCGCCGATTTTATCCAAAATAAAACGGCAATCAAAAGAGATATAATATTTAACCATACAAAATTCCAATTAGGGTTTGTGGCAGGATGTTCCGAAAAATACATCAGAAAAAAGACGATAGTTCCGCCCAAACCAACCATTCCAAACAATAAAGTATCAAAAACTTTTATCGGAAAACCATTATTAATGTTATTTACTTGTATAATAGAAAGTAACAGTGTGATTAATAACAATGCGAATGCCATATTCAAAGGAGTGAAAATACTGTGTTCGCTCACTTTTGCCGCATTGTTTGAGGTCAGTATAACTCTCGTTTGTTGTACGAGTGGATATCTTAAAGTGTCATTTTTTTTTACAATTGCACCTTCAAACGCGCGCATCAGGTATTCGGGAAGAAACATTTTGTCACGTTCATCTATTTTTCGGTCAGCAGGAGCTCCAATTATCAAATCGATGCCAAATTCCATCCAAGGGTAAGGGTGTAAACATTCGTGCAGCAAATTGCGATAAGTTTGATTATCTCTGGTTTTCGGATAGATAATTTTTCCTTCAACATATTTTTCGACCATATCACGTGGTCTTGTAGCACAATTATCGTATAAAAAATTGTAGCGGTAGCTTCTATTTTCCGGTAACGAATTTATATACAGGGCCTTCCATAGAGTTTGTTTTTCGCCCTGCGACAAATTGAGAGGCTGTTCCCAAACAGATACACCCTTGCTTCGATATTCCGAAATAAAATCTTCGAATGAAGTAACACCTAATACATAATCTGTTTCACCCCTCACAAAATGATAGATAAAATTTGGTTGCGAAGAATCAAAGAATCCATAATTGAAAACCACATCTGTATGCGTGGAGTCGTCTTTAACCCATACAGCGGTATGTCCGTAAAGAGCATAAACTGCGCCGGACCAAGGGGCGCAAGTCATTAAGCTGATTTTGGCACTATCACTCAATGGTGGTTGAGCCATCAAGAAATTCGCAGTTAAATATAAGATGTAAAAAAATAAATATCTAAGTTTCATCAAATTGCTAATATCATACGACTTCAGTCAACAAAATTACGCAAATATTATAGATAGAGAACGGATATAAAGCTCGCAAACTCAATCTTAACTACTTTTAAATCGAAATAATAGCACCTTTAGCTATATTTGCATAAACCTAAAATTGATTAGATATGAAGAAAATGTTTTTTATTTGTGTTTTTGCATTGATTGGTTCTGTTATGCTTTTGGCGCAAGATATTAATCTTCCGGCTCCGGTCAAAACAGGTGGAAAACCTTTGATGCAAGCTTTAAGTGAACGTAAATCCATCCGTTCTTATCAAGACAAATCCCTTTCCGATCAAACTTTATCCAATTTGCTATGGGCGGCCAACGGCTTCAATCGTCCGGACAAACGAACGGCACCTACTGCTAATAATCGGCAGGAATTGGAGCTGTATGTTGCACTAAAATCGGGTATTTATCTCTATGATGCACAAAACAACCGATTAAAACTGATACGGAAGGGCGATTTTCGTAAGAACACAGGGGTGCAGGATTTTGTTGCTACTGCTGCTGCCAATATAATCTTTGTGTCTGATCTTGGTAAAGCTTCTTCAGAGCAATATGCATTCACAGATTGTGGCTTTGTGGCTCAAAACATTTACCTATATTGCGCCTCCGAAGGTTTGGGCTCAGTTGTACGTGGTTCATTCAATAAAGATGAGTTGGCGAAACTTCTCAATCTCACGGGCAAAATGCAGGTATTACTCACACAATCTGTTGGTTATCCCAAGTAATAAGCAAAAGCGATGATTTTTCAATCATCGCTTTTATAATTTTCGGGTTTTTATTTCCTATTATTTTTTCTTATTCCGATTGCCATAACGGCTCATAAATTTATCCACGCGTCCTGCCGTATCAACCAGTTTTTGTTTACCGGTATAGAATGGATGGGATGAACTTGTAATTTCAAGTTTTACCAACGGATAAGTTACTCCGTCAATTTCGATCGTTTCTTTGGCATTAATAGTTGAGCGAGAAATGAAAATCTCGTCGTTCGAAATATCTTTAAAAACGACGGGGCGGTAATTTTTCGGATGTATTTCCTTCTTCATTATATCTATAATATTTTATTGTTCCTTTTTCGGATTGCAAAGATAAGGCTTTCATTCTAAACAAACAAAATAAAACTTCATTTTTTCCTGTTTTTCGAAAATTCACTGTTATTTTGCAGTAAAATATGGTTAAGTATCTTTTTCCTCTCGTAACCCACCATTACTATTTTTTTTGACAAAAAATTGATCGATTGTGGATTATAATCAAAATAAATCGAAGAATATGAAAATTGAGATCATTACTATTGGAGATGAATTACTCATTGGAGAGATTGTTGACACAAATTCGGCATGGATGTCGCGCGAACTGACAAACAACGGATTTGAAGTAGTGAATATTACAACGGTTGGCGACAATGGCGCAGATATAACGGAAGCTATCGATCGCGGATTTGAAAAAGCCGACGTTTTGCTATTGACCGGCGGTGTTGGGCCTACCAATGACGATATTACCAAACAGGTTTTATGTCAATATTTTGGTACATCTTTAGTATTCAGCAACGAAGTACTCGAAAATATAAAAGCGGTTTTTGCTAAACGAAATATCGTTCTGAATGAATTGACCAAAAATCAGGCTCTTGTTCCCAAAGATTGTAAGGTGATTCAAAATCGGGTTGGAACAGCTCCAATTCTTTGGTTCGAAAAAAATGAAAAAGTTTTGGTTTCGATGCCCGGTGTTCCTTTTGAAATGAAAACAGCTATGAAAGAACAGATTATTCCGATGCTACGCCAAAAGTTTCAATTGGTCGAATACATTAAAGAATCGTTTATCGTTGCCGATATCACCGAATCGGCTTTAGCAATTCTTTTAGCAGATTTTGAGAAACAGCTTCCCGAAAACTTTTCCTTGGCATATTTGCCCTCGTTCGGACTGATCAGACTCCGTCTTTTTGTTCGTGGTAGCGAACACAAAGAGCTTATGAAACTGCAAAGTAAAAAGCTCAAAAAAAAGCTTGGGAAATACTTCGTCGCAAAGAGTGAAGATTCTTTGGAAACATTATTGGGCAAAAAACTAAAAAAATTAGGATGTTCTCTTTCAACTGCCGAAAGCTGCACGGGTGGATACATTTCCCATAAAATTACGACGGTTTCCGGGGCTTCAGATTATTTCTATGGGAGTGTCGTTTCATACAATAACGATGTAAAGAACTGTATTTTAGATATCAATATCGAAACTTTGCGCAATTTTGGTGCCGTCAGCAAACCCGTCGTAGAACAAATGGCCCGGAATGTCGCAACAAAAATGAATACGAATTGCAGTATTGCCGTTTCAGGAATCATGGGTCCCAAAGGCGGAAGCCCATCCAAGCCCGTAGGCACAGTTTGGGTTGCAACCAAATATAATGAATACCTTTTAGCGAAAGCATATAACGTAAATAGTGGAAATCGCAACGAAAATATTTCACGCACTGCCAACTTGGCTATGCTCCAATTATATAAAATGTTAATTTCGAAAGATCTTTAATTCTTCACTCAATCTCACGTTCGTTTCGAGCGTTCTCCCGTAAGAATTTGACAAATGTGTTATCTTTGCAGTCGAAATAATTTCGAAAATATATGAAAAGAATTTTCATTGTCGGATTAACAGTTATATCATTTTCACTCTGCCGGTTAGTTAATGCACAAACTAATGACAATTCCTCCGGCAAAAATACAGCTTCTATCTTCAACCAAACATTAGACAAGGTGAGTAACTTTTTCGGCTCATCATCCGAAGAATTTATTGGAACTTGGAATTACAAAAGTACTGCTTGCAAATTCGAGACCGAAAATTTGCTTAAAAAAGCCGGTGGAGCCGTTGTTGCCACACAAGTCGAAAAACAATTCAACGAGTATTGCAACAAGGTTGGTATTAAAGACGGAAATTGTTATTTTACATTTAATGAGGACAGCACTTATTCGGCAAAACTCGGATTAATAAAACTTTCGGGGAAATATTCCTACGACAATCAAACAAATGAAGTCATATTGACTTATTTGCACGGCATTGGAAAGTTAAAGGCTTTTCCAATACAGTCCGGAAATCGCATGAAATTAATGTTCGATGCGGATGGTTTTCTGAAACTGATGAAAACTCTTAGTACTTTCACCAAGGACAATTCCATCGAAATACTGGCCGCGATGAACGATATGTACGATGGAATGTTGCTTGGTTTTGATTTAAATAAACCAAAAGAGAAATAGACGATTTGACCTTATGATGTTACAAATCACATCAATTGCTGCTTTTGGTTTTATACATTGAGGCGATGAATATTTTGATCTCAATACTATTTTTCAATCGATTATTTCGAATCCTGTGTAAGGAATCAATGACTTCGGAATGCGAATCCCTTGCGGAGTTTGATTGTTTTCGAGCAGTGCTGCAACTATACGAGGCAATGCCAAAGCGCTTCCATTGAGCGTGTGACAAAGTTGAGTCTTGCGATCGGCATCACGATAGCGACACTTCAAGCGATTGGCCTGATAGTTTTCGAAATTGGATACCGAACTCACCTCAAGCCATCGTTGCTGTGCTGCCGAAAATACTTCAAAATCGAATGTCAAAGCTGACGTAAAACTCATGTCTCCTCCACATAATCTTAAAATTCGCCAGGGAAGTTCCAATTTTTCGACCAACGTTTGTACATAATTCACCATTTCATCCAATCTCTGATACGAATTTTCCGGTTTTTCGATGCAAACGATTTCTACTTTATCAAATTGGTGAAGGCGATTCAATCCACGAACATCTTTTCCGTAAGAACCGGCTTCACGACGAAAACAGGCAGAATATGCAGTATTTTTAATCGGAAGATCTTTTTCTTCGAGAATTACATCACGATAAATATTGGTTACGGGAACTTCAGCCGTAGGAATCAGATATAAATCGTCCAAATCTACATGATACATCTGTCCTTCCTTGTCGGGCAATTGGCCGGTTCCAAATCCTGAAGCGGCATTCACCACATACGGCGGTTGAACTTCCGTAAAACCGGCTTCACGAGCATTATCCAGAAAGAAATTAATCAGAGAGCGCTGCAGCCTTGCTCCACGTCCTTTGTAAACAGGAAACCCTGCTCCTGTGATTTTTACGCCCAATTCGAAATCGATGAGATCATATTTTTTTGCTAAATCCCAATGCGGAAGCGCATCTGCCGGCAATTGGGGAATGGTGCCTCCTGTTCGTTCTATTAAATTGTCTTCAGCTGTTTTGCCTTCGGGAACCGATTCGTGAGGAAGATTGGGAAGAACGACTAACAGATTCTGTATTTTCTCCTCTGTCGTTTTCAGCGTTTCATATAATGTCTTAGATGATTCTTTGAGTGCGGCAACCTTTTCGCGTGCCGATTGAGCGTCTTCCTTTTTTCCATCTTTCATGAGTGAACCGATGGATTTCGAAAGAGAATTTATTTCGGCTAATGTATTATCGAGAGTTTTTTGTGTATTTCGCCGCAGTGCATCGAGTTCGATTATCTGTGACACAATATCTTTGGCATCAAAATGTTTCTTTGCCAGACGGCGAATTACCTCTTCGGGGCAATCGTTAATTACTTTGAGTGTGAGCATACAAAAAAAATTTCAACTGTTCATCGTGCTAAATTGTTGCAAAGGTAACAAAAACTTAGCACAAAGAACAGTTGAAGCACTGAGTTTGCGAAATCTCGTTAGTCGAAGAATTTTATTTTATTTCGAATGTTGGAAGCCCTTGAGGCCCATTTCTATAAATTCTTCGATGACGATACGTAAGATTTAACAAATAAGCCACTGTCGAAAATGCGGCGATAAGCAAAATGTCTTTGATGTCGTTCGTTTTCATATATATGCCGTTTTTTATGTTTATATCTGTATTATTAGATGTATTATTTGATAAAAGGTTGCATTTGCATAGAAAAAAATTTGTTTACTCAACCCATTCTATCATTAATACGTTGTTTGTGTGAGCGGATACTTTAAAGCGTTCATCATTTCTTTTTCCCACTATCCAAATAATTTGTCCGTCGGATTCTAATATCCATTGATTTTCTTTTTCGAGCAAATCGAATTTACAATCAGTAAAATAGTCACTTAACTTCTTTTTTCCTTTCATGCCGAAAGGTACGAACCAATCGCCCTCTTTCCATTTTCTCAATTTTAACGGGAAACGTACCTTTTCTGCATCTGAAAACAAAAATCTACCCGGTTTGTTCACATTAATTATATTTTTGTTTACTACACTTATTTTTAAATGAATGGGGGATAAAATCTCATTCGTTCCTTCATGAATGAATATTTCGTATCCGATATTACTTGCATCGCCAATTTTGCTCAGCAACAAAAACTGTCGATCCTTTATTACCCGATATTGCGTGGATAAAAATACTTTTCCCGAAGAAGAATTCAAATTATCAATAATATCTTTCACTACTGACGCGTTAAATCCCAATGGCGCAAGAATTTCGAACAACACTGACAGAGGAGAAGGAGTGTTCTTAAGTTTTTCGATGCTGATTTTTTCTCCGATCATTACCTCCTTTTTTAGTGTTTCAATAGCATTTTCGTAAATGTTGTAAGCTTCGGCAATATTTTGAGAAGTTCGAAAAATGGCGTTTTTAGCAGAAGGATTTAATTTTTCGAGCATAGGAATAACATTCAACCTCAAATAATTACGAGTGATAGTGTCGTCGTAATTAGTACTATCCGTAACAAACGGGATGTTTCGCTCATTCAGATATTTCTCGATCTCATTTCGTGAAACACAAAGTAATGGACGTACAATATTCCCTTTCTTAGGTGAAATCCCGGTCAACCCTTTAATACCGGTTCCTCGCAGAAGGTTCAATAAAACGGTTTCTATGGCATCGTCACGGTGATGTGCCACAGCTATTACCTCTGCATCATATTTTTGTCTGACTAGTTCGAACCATTGGTATCGCAATTCGCGTGCAGCCATTTCAATCGAAATTTTTTTGTCGCGAGCATACGCTAGCGTATCAAAATCTACCGAAGTAAATTCTATATCGACATTTTTACACCAATTTTTCACAAATTCGGCGTCACGATCCGATTCTTCGCCACGCAAGTGAAAATTGCAGTGCGCTGCAATGCATCGATAACTGAGCAAGGTGAGGATATCGAGCAGCGCCATGGAATCCATTCCACCGCTTACACCAACCACTACCGTTGATAAAGGTTTCAAAAGATGTTTGTCGTCAATATATTTTTTTACCTTTTCGAGCATCGCTTTTTTCGACTAACCCATGATTCCGACAAAATTACACAATTAAATTTCAAACCGTGCCCGTCAACGCTAAATCTTTCGTTTTTAATATCCGTAAATAGCCGAAAAAAGTGTATTTTTGCAGGAAATAAATTTTGTAGTGAAGAAATTATACTGGAAATGATAGAAAAAATAAATCGACTGCTGGACGAAATTGAACATCTATCGGCTTCGAATGCGGATGAAATAGAAGCTCTGCGCATTAAATATCTCAGTAAAAAAGGACAGATTTCGTTATTAATGGACGATTTCCGGAACGTTCCAAGCGATCAAAAACGTGAAGTTGGCATGCGACTCAACGAACTGAAACAGAAAGCGCAGAGCAAAATTCAATCGCTGAAAGAACAATTTACTCATAATTATAACGAGATTTCGGATATTGATCTCACACGCACATCTTTCCCCATCCCTCTCGGAACTCGTCATCCGGTGAATATCGTAAAAGAAGAAATTTGCGATATCTTTAAGCGTTTAGGATTTTCCATAGCTGAAGGTCCCGAAATCGAAGACGACTGGCACGTTTTTTCATCACTCAATTTTGCCGAAGATCATCCCGCTCGCGATATGCAGGATACATTTTTTATTCAAAATAATCCGCAAATCGTGCTACGCACACATACGTCATCCGTTCAAACACGTGTGATGGAACAATCACAGCCTCCTATTCGCATCATTTGCCCCGGCCGTGTTTATCGCAACGAAGCCATTTCGGCACGGGCGCATTGTCTGTTTCATCAGGTGGAAGCATTATATGTGGACAAAAATGTTTCGTTTGCCGATTTAAAGCAAGCTTTGTTGTTCTTCGCCAAGGAAATGTTTGGTCACGACACCCGAATCAGACTTCGTCCTTCTTATTTCCCGTTTACTGAACCCAGTGCCGAAATGGACATATCTTGCCATATTTGTGGGGGGAAAGGTTGCAATATTTGTAAAAATACCGGTTGGGTCGAAATTCTCGGTTGTGGAATGGTAGATCCTAATGTATTGGATAATTGCGGAATCGATAGTAAAATCTATAGTGGTTATGCCCTTGGAATGGGGATAGAACGCATTGCAATGCTTAAATATCGCATTAACGACATTCGATTGTTGTTCGAAAATGATGTGCGTTTTCTTCAACAGTTTCAATCGGCTTATTAATTCTTTTAAATTTGTTTTGACATGAGAGTTACAGGTTATTTATTCATAGCAGTTTTAATTGCAACAACACCGTTGTCGGCACAAGAAACCATACGGATGAATGCTGTGAAGGCAAACAATTATGGAGTAGCTTATTCACTCCCGAAAACCTCTCTCGTTATCACATTCAAAGTAAAAAAAGTTACATACAAGCGTGGCGATTTTTATCCCTATGCACAGCGATATCTGGGTATCGAACCCATTACCGAAAATCGGACGACTTATTCACTCGAAGATGTGAGTATTGTAAATAAAGGCATTCCCGATAAATCCAATTCATTTTTAATAGAATTTCGCTCAAATACGGTAGAACCTTTTGTTTATCTTACCAAGGATGGCCTAATCTGTTCGGTGAACGGAAATCCGGAATTGGAAAAAACCAAAGAACCCGAATCTCCGACACGCAGTGAACCGTCCATAGATCCTCGACAATTTTTGACCGAGGAAACGCTCATGGCCGGGTCGACGGCAAAACAGGCCGAACTCGTGTCAAAACAAATACTCGAATTGCGTCGCACTCGAAACGATATTTTAATGGGAGAAGCTGAAAATATGCCTCCTGATGGTGCTGCATATAAACTCGTAATGGATCAAATTAACGTTCAGGAAAAAGCATTGACCGAGATGTTCTCCGGAACAATGGAAACCGAAACTTTTTTCACCGATTTGACTATCGTTCCTGATAATGGAAATATCAATCGTCAAGTTATTGCACGTTTTTCAGAAAAACTCGGACCGCTCGATGCAGATAATCTCGCCGGTTCTCCCGTTTACATCTCTCTTACATCTAAAACTCCTAAAATAGAAAGGCTATTGTCGGAAAAGGAGCTTGCGAAATTGGAAGACAAACTGAATCAAGGATTAGTTTATAACATTCCAGGTAAAGCAGATCTAAAAATCGAGTATGATAATAGAACATTGAAAGATATTGAAGTTGATATCGTTCAGTTCGGATCAAAAGAAGTGCTAACAAAAAAAATGTTTGATAACAACAAAAAACCCATTAAAATCATCTTTTATCCCAATTTGGGAGCTATCAAACAAATCATCCAATAAATTCCATCGTATGAATATGATTAAATTTTTTGCGTCCATACTAACCGTATGTACCTTGTTTTTACTTTTTTCGTGCAAAAATGCAAAATCTAATCTCGACAAATCAATCACTTTTGACAGCATAATTGTCTCAAAACAAATACCATTAATCGACAATAATGATACGACTCTTCCTTTCTCACAAGTCGATATTCGATTCACATATCCGGTAAAATTTGGGTCAGAAGAAGATACCAAAAGACTTCAACAAATATTTACGGGAACGTTTTTGAATGATGTTTCTTACGATTCGTTGACGCCAAGAGAAGCAATCGATAAATATATCGCCGACTATACACAAGAATACCGTTCGCTTTCCAATGATTTTTATTCGGACAAGCAAAAACTGAGTGATGGCAGTATGCCGTCATGGTATTGGTATCAGTTGCGGAATACAAATCGAATTTTGTTTCAAAATGATTCTCTTTTGAGTTATGCCGTAGAATATAGCGACTATACCGGCGGTGCTCATGGTTCTTACCGTATTTTGTATTATAATATCGATTTGAATAATATTGTTACTCTTTCTGAAGAAGATCTTTTCATCCCTAATTTCAAGAAACCTCTTTCGAATATACTCGTGGAATCACTTATGAAAAAATACCATGTGACGGTTCCGGATTCTCTCCTTCAACATGGTTTTTTCAATCTCGAAGACATTATACCCAATAACAATTTTTGGATGGACGATAAAGGGATTCACTATACATTCAATCAATACGAAATTGCACCATACGTGATGGGAGCCATTGATGTAGATATTCCTTATGCAGAATTAGAACAACTGCTCAAACAGGATAACGTAGTTAAAAGGTTCTTTACAAAAAAATAGACTATCCGGCTTAGTCAAAATAATAAGATAAACAAAACGACCTCCATCGTTGTTTTAAGTTTACGTTTATCGTTTTAAAAATCTATTCAAGTTAATAATCAAATGCAGGATTTAGAACAAGATCAGATACTAAATGAGCTGACTAACAGCGATTACAAATATGGTTTTACGACCAATGTCGAAACCGAAACTATACCCAAAGGATTGAATGAAGATATTATTCGACTTATATCTGCAAAGAAAAGCGAACCCGATTGGTTACTTGAGTTTCGATTAAAGTCTTATCGTCATTGGCTTACAATGAAAATGCCCGATTGGGCGCATTTAAATATTCCGGAAATTGACTTTCAGGACATAATCTATTATGCCGATCCACGCAAGAAAAAAACGCCCAAAAACAGAGAAGACGTTGATCCGGAATTGTTAAAAACATTCGATCGATTAGGCATTCCGCTTCACGAGCAGGAAATGCTTGCGGGTGTAGCCGTAGATGCCGTAATGGACAGTGTTTCGGTTAAAACTACCTACAAAGAAACTTTGGCCGAAAAGGGAATTATCTTTTGTTCGTTTAGTGAAGCCGTGCAACATCATCCGGATTTGGTAAAAAAATATTTGGGAAGCGTTGTACCCTACAAAGACAATTTTTTTGCCACCCTCAATTCTGCCGTCTTCAGCGACGGATCGTTCGTATATATTCCCAAAGGTGTCCGCTGTCCGATGGAATTGTCAACCTATTTTCGCATCAATGCAGCCAACACAGGTCAGTTTGAACGTACGTTAATTATTGCCGACGATGATTCCTATGTGAGTTATCTTGAGGGTTGTACGGCTCCCATGCGCGACGAGAATCAACTTCATGCAGCCATCGTCGAAATCGTAGCACTTGAAAATGCCGAAGTCAAATATTCCACTGTTCAGAATTGGTATCCGGGCGATAAAGAAGGCAAAGGAGGCGTTTATAATTTTGTTACGAAGCGTGGCATGTGCAAAGGGAATAACTCGAAGATCTCATGGACACAGGTCGAAACCGGTTCTGCCATAACGTGGAAATATCCGTCATGCGTACTGGCCGGCGACAATTCTGTTGGAGAATTTTATTCGGTAGCGGTAACCAACAATTTTCAACAGGCCGATACCGGCACAAAAATGATTCACTTGGGTAAAAATACTCGGAGTCGAATTGTATCGAAGGGAATTTCGGCAGGCAACAGTCAAAATAGTTATCGCGGACTGGTGAAAATATCGAAAAATGCCGACAATGCACGAAATCATTCGCAATGCGACAGCCTTTTGTTGACCGATCATTGCGGCGCCCATACTTTCCCTTATTCCGATATTCAAAATCCTACGGGTATCATCGAACACGAGGCAACAACTTCTAAAATAAGCGAAGACCAGATTCTCTATTGTAATCAACGCGGAATCGGAGAAGAAGAAGCGGTAGGGCTTATCGTTAATGGATATGTAAAAGAGGTGGTAAACAAACTTCCAATGGAATTTGCCGTTGAAGCACAAAAATTACTTCAAATTAGTTTGGAAGGCAGTGTCGGATAATTTTTTCGATTGTTTCGTCAGATTCAAGATCGAATATAATTTCATGAAAAACGAGGGGTTATCCCTCGTTTTTCGTTTTTTAGATTACCAATCAATGGGTTTTTTACCATGTGCAACCAAATATTCATTCGCTTTGCTAAAGTGCTTATTTCCAAAGAATCCTCGATGAGCCGATAATGGCGAAGGATGTGGCGATTTAAGAACAAGATGTCTATTCGTATCTATATTTTCTCCTTTTCGTTGGGCATACGCACCCCAAAGGATGAAAACCAAATTTTCGCGTTCGTTGGCAAGATGACGAATAGCAGCATCGGTAAATTCTTCCCAACCTTTTCCTTGATGAGAACCTGCTCTATGTGCCTGCACCGTTAATGTAGCGTTCAACAGAAGCACTCCCTGACGAGCCCACCGTTCGAGATTGCCCGAACGGGGAATAGGCTTCCCCAAATCGTCGTGAATTTCTTTATATATGTTTTGTAGCGAAGGGGGAATTTCAATGCCATCGTTCACCGAAAAACACAATCCATGTGCTTGTCCCGGTTCGTGATAAGGGTCTTGCCCAACAATCACCACTTCTACTTCGTCGAATGGACATTGATCAAAAGCGTTGAAAATAAGTTTTGCAGGCGGATAAATCGTTTTTGTCCGATATTCATCTCGAACAAAATTTGTCAGATTCACGAAATATGGTTTGTCGAATTCCGGCATTAAATGCTGTTTCCATGATTGTTCAATTCTTACATCCATGCTATTTTTGTTGCTAATTTACGAATTTTTCGATTGAATATTATAAAAAAATTCTACTCTTTTTCGAAGCAGGATTTTATTGAACGTAAAAAAACTGAATTATATCAAGTTAATGCCTTTTTCTTTAGCTTCTATTCTCATTTCGACAGGCCACAAACTTGCTTGAATTTCTCCGATATGAGCTTTTCGTAAATAATACATGCAAAGGCGTGATTGCCCGATGCCACCGCCAATTGAAAGAGGTAGCTCATTGTTTAACAGTCTTTTGTGAAAATATAAGGATTTCCTTTCCTGTTTGTTTTTGAGGGCAAGCTGTTTTTCCAAAGACTCGGGATTTACTCTAATTCCCATTGATGAAAGTTCCATTCCTCGCTGCAAAACGGGATTCCAAACGAGCAAATCTCCATTCAATCCAAGATAACCTTCTTCATTTTTGGTAATCCAGTCATCGTAATCGGGAGCACGCCCGTCGTGGGGTTCACCATTTGACAAATCAGCACCGATACCAATGATGAAGACCGCACCATTTTCTTTTGTAATCGCATCTTCCCGATCTTTCACGCTTTTATCGGGATACTTATCCAACAATTGTTGCGCATGGATAAAAGTAATCTCGCGAGGTAATTCAGGTTTTATCTCGGGAAACAATTCATAAACCATATATTCGGTTCGGAGCATAGCAGCATAAATTCTGCGGACAATTTGTTTCAAAAAAGCCACATTCCGATTACTTTCGTTAATAGTCAACTCCCAATCCCATTGATCAACATAGAGCGAATGCAAATTATCCAATTCTTCGTCGGCACGAATGGCATTCATATCGGTATAAATGCCATATCCTTCGTCAATCTGATAATCGGCAAGTGTCAGTCGTTTCCATTTTGCCAGTGAATGTACGATTTCTGCACGTTTATCGTTCATATCCTTTATCGGGAAATTAACAGGACGCTCAATACCGTTCAAATCGTCGTTAATTCCTGTGCCACACTCCACAAATAAGGGAGCGGTTACTCTTCGCAGACGAAGTTCAGAGGAAAGGTTTTGCTGAAAAAAATCCTTGATGCTTTTGATACCGAGTTCCGTTTGTTTGAGGTTCAAAATGGCTTTATAGTTTTCCGGAACTTGCAATTTCGACATACGGTTACGTTAAAATAGTTACTTTTTCATTTTATCAAGCGCAAAGATAGGCATTATTTCTCATTTTGTCAAAGTAAAATCCAATTTTAAATTCAAAATGATATATATCAACTTGAAATCAATTCAAAAAAACAGATAATATCGCAAAATTAGTATAAAATAATAATTTGATATCAAATACTTCCAACTAATTCGGTAATGGATTGAATATGATGACGATCAAGATATGAATCGATGCCTTCCGAAATTTTCATAGTGATGGTAGGATCCACAAAATTGTAAGTACCTACCTGAATGGCTGATGAACCGGCAAGAATAAATTCAATGGCATCTTTCCAATTTGATATTCCTCCCATCCCGATAATGGGAATCTTAACGGCATGAAATACCTGCCACACCATGCGTAGCGCAATTGGTTTGATGCAGGGGCCCGACAATCCGCCGGTTATAGTCGATAGAACAGGTTTTCGCTTTTCGGCATCGATAGCCATCCCTAAAAAAGTATTCACAAGCGAGACCGAATCGGCACCTTCAGCTTCAACTGCACGGGCGATTTCGGTTATGTCGGTTACATTAGGCGAAAGCTTTATAATAAGTGTTTTAGGGTATGCCGATCGAACTGCTTTGGTGACTTCAGCCGCCGATTTGGCTGAAATTCCGAACGCCATTCCGCCTTCTTTCACATTCGGACATGAAATATTTAATTCTATGGCCGGGATTTTGTCAAGAGCTGTAAGTTTTTCGGCACATCTCACATAATCGTCAACAGTAGAACCAGAAACATTTACAACGATATTGGTATCATAATCGCAAATTTCAGGATAAAGATGATCGATAAAATAATCGACTCCTTTGTTTTGCAATCCTACTGCATTCAGCATTCCCGACGGAGTTTCGGCCATTCTGGGATAATCGTTACCTTGTCGTGCTTCCAACGTGGTTCCTTTAACTACAATGCCTCCCAACCGATTTAAATCAATGAAATCGGCATATTCCTTGCCATAACCAAATGTTCCGGATGCAGTCATAACCGGATTTTTCAGTTCCAAATTTCCTATTTTAACTTTTAGTCGATCCATGTCAGTTCTTTTATGTTGAATACAGGGCCTTCGGTGCATACACAAACATTTCCTCGAATGGTTTTTTCGACACAACACAGGCATGCTCCAAATCCGCATGCCATCATATTTTCGAGTGAAACTTCACATTCTATATCGTGCCTGTGAGCGTAGTTAGAAATTGCAACCATCATTGGTTTTGGACCGCAAGCATAAATCTTGTCAAATTGTTGATTGGCAAGCACAGAATGATGCGTTACAAATCCTTTTTCGCCCAGCGATCCGTCTTCGGTTGTGATATTTATTTTTCCGAATTTTTCGAACTCATCCATTTGCAGCACATCGGTAGCCGAACGCCCACCCAGCAAAAATTCGGGTAAAAATCCATTATTTTTCAGTACTTTTCCCAATAATAACAAGGGAGCTATACCGACTCCACCGCCCACTAAAAGTGTTCGTTTATTTTGATTATCCGGCAACGTAAATGAATTACCAAGAGGGAAAATGATATTCAGTTTTTGTCCAATCTTTGAGTCACATAAGGCAGCAGTGCCATCACCAACATTTTGGATAAGCAACCAAATTGTATTTTGCAATTCATCAACAAAATTGATTGAAATTGGGCGCCTCAAAAAAGTCGATTTTGAGTTGGGAACATATATTTCGACAAATTGACCGGGATAAATCGGAGGTAGTTTTTCGTTGTTGACAGGAGTAATCTTCAATAGATGATTCTGATCATTGAGCTTTTCGTTACTCAAAATCTCAAAGTCGATCATTTTTTTCATTCGATGGAATCTTTAATTATTTATTCCACAAAAGTACGAAAAAGAAACATTCTTTAAAAAAGAATAGAAAATCGAATAATGAAAACTTTAAAGTCATTTGTTGTGAGGAAAAAAAGTTTCGAAAGTGTTGTCGTCAAAGTAAATAATTATTTGAGTAATTTTTCTTTCATGCTTTTCCTGTATGTTATCTGTTTTGTTTATAGTAGGTTGTAAAGGAATATTTATTTCCTCAACTACTTTCTCCGTTGAATATTCAGATTTCGTCGGAGATTGATCCGATTTTGTTTCATTCTCGGGAAACAAAGTCCTCTCATTTTGCATTTTTTTCTTTTCGGTTCCATCTTTATACATGTTTCCGATTCCATTAATCAACCATTCAGGATTGACATATTTCATTTCCGACAAAATTTTAGTTACAACCTCTAAACTCGGATTGTTTCGTCCATTCAGTATGTGAGAAATTACGGCACGATTTATCCCCAAATGGTCGGCAAATTGAGAAGGCGTCATGTTTTCGCTTTCCATCAGCAATCGAATTCTATCTTTCATTATTCGGTAGAGTATTTAGAATTGTAAAATAAATGACTTACAAATGTAACTAAAGTAATTTACATTTCAAACATCACATTGGGTATATTTGTAAATTACAAAAATACCCAATGTGATAACAAATGTTTCAATATTAATTTTTCAAAGCAATTTAAGAAAGTATTTGCTGAATTTATTATTTATATATTTTGCAAATTACATTGATATTGTTATTCTTATAATATTATAAAAACGAAAATTTAACCTTTTTGATCTCTATTTTCTCATCTCACAAAATAATTCTCGATTTTAGGTTCATATTTTACTAGTAATATTTTCATTTTAAATATATTAAATCATACAAATTGATATCTTATTAAGATGTTAACTTAATGTTTTTGTTTATGCAGTAAAATAAATTTCACTTTGTATACTCAGTATAGATTGGTTAAAAATATATCCTAAATAGCGATGTAAATTTACTTTTGTACATATTTTATATCAATATACACATGTATCAAATCAAAATATTATACAATTGTGAATTATAAAAAGAATATTATTCCAAGACTTTTGATTTTAAAATTAAATCTGTTATGGATCGTTTTTATCTTAGGCTTTTTTGATAATTCTATTCTATTTCTTTTTCTTTTAAGAAGAGCATAAAAACACAAAAAACAAACACGAACCAAATACGGCGCAAGTACGGCCCAAATACGACGCAAATATGATCGAAAAAATAGATTCTCCCTCAATGATTGAATGCACTATAATTTTTCTGTTTCATTATAAAAAATCCGAGAATAATTTATCTGATATACAGATCGAAATGCAAAATTTCAGACTAAAAAAATCCAATAAACAAAATAAATGGCCTGACGGTGAACTAAAAATCAACTTTTCCGTTCTATTTGTAACAATTTAGAAAATATTCGATGAAAAAAATAGTATTTGCCACTCTGCTCCTATTCGCTTTGACGCTGAATATGAATGCTCAAAAAAATCTAAAATCGTTTTACGATTTTACGGTAACAGATATAAACGGAAAATCTTTCAGTATGTCTTCGCTGAAAGGTAAAAAGATAATGGTAGTTAACGTTGCATCGAAATGTGGTTATACTCCTCAGTACGAACAACTTCAAAAATTATATGATACATACAAGGATAAAAATTTTGTTATCGTGGCATTTCCTGCAAACAATTTCGCCAATCAGGAACCGGGAACAAATGCTGAAATTAAAGAGTTTTGCAGAATGAACTATGGCATAACTTTTCCGATGATGCAGAAAATTAGCGTGAAAGGTGAAGATCAAGCACCTATTTACAGATGGCTTACACAGAAATCGGAAAATGGGGTCTTAGATCAGGAGGTTACCTGGAATTTTCAAAAATACTTAATCGACGAAAATGGTAAATTAGCAGCCGTATATTTACCCAAAGTAAGTCCTTTGGACGAAAAAATTATTACCTGGATTGAACAACAATAAATCTATGAAATATCAGTGCATAATTTTATAAATCAATTCTTTCAGAAGATCACCATGAGTAGCTGAGACGTTGTCAATCCCTTTTGATTTGGCATCATAAATCCTCAAAAGTGATATTATTTCCATCACTTTGTTTACCCCATAATTTTTCAATCCACTCATATAATCACGAGCCATAAACGAGGATCGAAGATTTAATGTATTCATTACATTTTGCTCCGATTTATCTGTGAGCCAGTAACATTCCAATAAATTAGAAAAATAGCCGAATAAAACCGAAATGGTAACCATTATAGGATTGTCTTTGGGATTTTTATCGAAATAATTCACGATGCGATTGGCCAACAAAATATTTTTTTCGACAATGGCTCTTAATAATTCATAATTGTTGAAATCCTTACTTATCCCGACATTTTTTTCCACCAATTCAGGAGTAATACGTTTTTGGTTTTCGGGAAGCGAAATTTCCAGTTTTTGAAGTTCCTGAACCAGTTTGCTTAAATCGTTTCCAACAAAATCGGTTAACATCTGGGCGGCTTTATCTTCAATCCCGATGGATTTATGTTGAAAAAACGATTTAATGAAAGCCGGAATCTGATTTTCGTACAGTTTTTTTGATTCGAAAACAATTCCGATCTTTTCGATGCTTTTTACGACTGATTTTCGTTTATCTACAGTTCCGTGTTTATAATTTAAAACAAGGACGGTTGTCGGCATAGGATTTTTGGCATACAAATCCAGCATCTCGAAATGCTCCAATTCCTGAGCTTCTTTTACAATGATGAGTTGATGATCGGCCATCATCGGATATCGTCGGGCTGCAGAAATGATTGCCTTCACGTCCGAATCTACACCATAAAAGACTTGCATATTAAAATCTTTCTCCGTCTCTGTCAATACGTTTTCTTCGAGCAAATCGGTCAACTCGTCAATGAAATACGATTCTTCGCCCATCAACAAATAAATGGGCACAAAATTGCGTTTTAGAATATCGTTGCGAACAGAATCGAAAGTTTGTGTCATATTTTTACCAGTCGAATCGAAGATGTTTAACGGTAGAGCCGTTGTTGATGAGTGTTGTAAGCGATTTGATTCCGATCAAGACATGCTGAGCGGCGAAGTTTTCGGTTACAATTTTATCGCTTTTGTCGGTTTTTACGCCTTCCGAAATCATAGGCTGATCCGAAACGAGAAGCAGTGCGCCCGTCGAAATATGATTTGCAAAACCACAAGTAAAAAGTGTAGCTGTTTCCATATCGACAGCCATTACCCGTATTTTTCTTAAATAATTCTTGAATTCTTCGTCGTATTCCCAAACTCGTCGATTCGTTGTATAAACGGTTCCGGTCCAATAATCGTGGTTAAAATCCCTGATATTCGATGATACCGACCTTAAGAGGCTAAAGGCAGGCAAAGATGGGACTTCGGGTGGAAAATAATCGTTCGATGTTCCTTCGCCACGAATAGCGGCTATAGGCAATATATAATCGCCCAACTGATTGCGTGGTTTCAGTCCGCCACATTTTCCCAAAAACAAAACTGCCGTTGGAGAAACGGCACTCAACAAGTCCATGATTGTTGCCGCATTTGCACTGCCCATTCCGAAATTAATGATAGTGATTCCTTCAGCCGAAGCATTTGGCATATTGGCATCAAGCCCTACAATCGGGACATTAAAATGATCTGCAAATATTTCAATGTATTTCTGGAAATTGGTAAGAAGAATATATTTTGTAAAGCCATCCAAAGGACGTTTCGTATAACGAGGAAGCCAATTTTCGACGATTTCTTGTTTGGTTTTCATAAATGGTTTAATTTTGTTGCGCTACAAAAAGCAACTTCGATGAACAAAGATAATATCTACCCACTTAATTTGCCACCTTTCGATGCAAAAATAATGACTTCGGAACAAAGAACAATTATTTTTGACATTTTGCGTCGAAAATATGTAGCATTAACTCCCGAGGAATGGGTACGACAGCATTTTGTTCATTATTTGATATCGGAGAAGAAGTATCCCGCATCATTGATAGCCAACGAAGCGTCTATCAAAATTAATTCGATGAAACGACGTTGCGATACCGTTGTTTACAATAATAAGCTCGAACCATTGATGCTTATCGAATATAAAAGTCCAAATATTAAAATCTCGCAACAGGTTTTTGATCAAATAGCCCGCTATAATCTGATTTTCAGAGTAACTTATTTGGCCGTTTCAAACGGACTATCGCATTATTGTTGCAAAGTCGATTTCGAGCACCAATCTTATCATTATCTTTCGGAAATTCCTGATTATACAGCGTTGAAAGATAATCAATAACTTTCGTTTATCGAAGGAAAATTTCCGTCCTTCACGTCTTCTATATAACTTCTTACGGCTCGCGTAATTTCGTCATATAAATCGGCATAACGGCGCAAAAAACGTGGCGAAAATTCTTTATTGATTCCCAACATATCGTGCATGACCAAAACTTGCCCATCAACATAAGGTCCCGCACCTATTCCGATAATTGGAATGTGCAGCTCGTTTGTGACTTGACGCGCAAGTTGAGCCGGAATTTTTTCGAGAACGATGGCGAAACATCCGGCCTCTTCCAATAAATGTGCATCTTTAATTAGTTTGCTTGCTTCTGCTTCCTCTTGAGCCCTCACAGCATAAGTACCAAATTTGTTGATGGATTGTGGCGTAAGACCCAGATGTCCCATCACGGGAATGCCGGCACCGACGATGCGTGCAACCGAATCAATGATTTCTTCTCCGCCTTCGAGCTTAATGCTGTCGGCCTGTGTTTCCTTCATAATTCGAATAGCCGAAGCAACAGCCTCGATTGTATTTCCCTGATAACTTCCAAAAGGCATATCTACAACCACCAATGCCCGTTTCACGGCTTTCATAACTGACGTCCCATGATAAATCATCTGATCGAGTGTGATAGGTAATGTGGTTACATTTCCTGCCATTACGTTGGAAGCGGAATCACCCACCAAAATTACATCTATTCCGGCCTGATCTATAATGGTTGCCATAGAATAATCATAAGCAGTAAGCATCGATATTTTTTCGCCACGATGTTTCATTTCGTGCAAACGATGTGTAGTCACTTTTCGTTTGTCTTCTGAATTGATAAGCGATTTATCTTCTGAGGTATTCATTTTTTTGACTAATTGGGTTAATGCAAAGATAGGCTTTTTTCATAACACACGAAAAAAGCCGGGGCTTTTATTGCTACCCGGCTTTAGAAGATGAAATTGTATATATATGAATCGTTTAAAATTTATATCCAAGAGTTAGCAGTCCCTTGATATTTTTGTTGCTTAGTGAAAAAGGCGATGCATCCAAATTAATTTCCGGCACACTCGGATAAGGATAGAGTTTGTCTTTTTGAGTTTTGTAAACCAAAGCAAAGTCGAGATACACATTCGGATTGAAACGATATCCTAATCCTCCTGTGAAATAATTTTTATCGCCTTCAATTCGATAAATGGTAGTTGATCCGACGGTTTTTGTTTCTACGTTACCATCGTAATAGTCATTTTCATAAGGATTTTGCATCCACGCATACCCTAATCTTCCCGAGAACTGAGAAGTGAAACGGTATTCTAATCCCACCCGCACCGTGGAAGCAGTTTTATAATCTTCCGAAATGTACTGATTGTCATATTCATAAACGGCATCCGGATCGGGATCATTGCTATTACCTTTCAGTTTCATCGATCCGTAATTGTTGATTTCGTAATCGAGACTTGCAATAAAATTATTGCCAAATACACTGGCCAAACTAAATACCCATTTATCGGGAGTTTTGAGTCGGTAGTCGAGATAGTAAACATCAGAGTTTGTTCTAGCAGGCTCATAATCGGTATTCGGAAGGTAAGCAGAAACATCTTCGGCCATTTCAGCCGAATACGTATCAGTCAGATTATACCAGACCGGAGAATGATAAGACACACCGATGCGGAAAGAATTGATCGGCCTGTAAATAATGCCGATTTTAGCCCCTACTCCTGCTCCGTCGGTTTTCAGATAATTGTGGAGATCAAAACCGGCATTATCTCCCGTTGAAAATTCTTCCGAATAACGTGATGTAAGTCGATAATATAAATCGGTCACCGTGAATGCTACACCAATATTTAGTTTGTTGGCAATCATGGTGCCGAGAGTAAAGTCATAACTGTTGACATACCCCTTTTCGGAGAGCGATATGGAATTATTAACCGCTTCATTATGTAGAGGTGTATATTCATATCCCTGCGGTGTTTGATTCGGATCGATCAAATAGCCATTAAAACCGAAAACCGAAAGCCATGGAGCACCTGACGAAAAAGGATCATCGGTGATATTGAAATCCAATAACGATGAATTAACACCTTTGCCATCATTAAATGAGTTGGAAACATAGCACATATAATCCATCAATGAGCTGTTGGGCGAACCAAGAGGCGTGGCAATATTTTTGTCGAAGTTTTTAATATTATTGTAGGTAAATCCGAAATTCAAAAAAGGGATGGCATCGCTTCGCAGAGGAAAATAACCTACAAAACCAATATTGTCAAAAGCAAATTGAGTTTTGTTTCTCGTAACGCTTCCAACTTCCGATTTCTCTTGGGCAAGACCCAGTGTACCAACCACTTCCGAACTTCGATACACTCCAATACCCGCCGGATTAATGGAAATACCGGTCAGATCTCCTCCCAATGCGCCAAATGCGCCACCCATGGCCATACCACGAGCTGTTCCGCTTAAATCGCTACCCGACAATTTCAATGCTTCAACTTCACCTTGCGAAAATGCCGCAGAGATTGAACACATCAGAACAGAGCAAAAAACAATTATCGATTTTTTCATTATTGTATTGTATATGATTATTTTAATCTGCATTTATAAAAAAAGACTGTCTCACTATAATTCATTCATAATGGAATTTATACCAAGACAGTCAAATATTTGAGAATTTATCTGCGACCGCCACCTGAACTTCGTCCACTGCCGCCCGAAGATCCGGACGAACTTCTGGAACTCGATGAAGAGCCGACAGAAGAAGAACGAGTAGAAGAATTGTCATAACTTCTCGAAGGAGTCGAGTATGTGGAACTGCGGCTTGTAGATTCGCTCCTGGAAGGAGTAGAATACGAACGTCCGGTTGTAGCGGATTGCCTTGTGCTCGAACTGTTCGACGGACGTTGATAAGTATTGCTGCTTTGCCGCGTTGAGTTTGTATTTCCGGACCGATCAATCGTCGCTGCGGAAGAGGAACGAGTAGATGGAGAAATGGTTCGGCTTACAGTTTCTCCCGTTCTCGAATTATAAATTCTACCCGACTCGTCAACGATACGTGTACGAGGAGCGATTTGTGAACTTCTGTAAGATGAACGTCCGGTCGAAGTTCCGACTGTAGTAGATCGAGAACTTCGACTATTACCGCTGATTATTCGGGAGTCGGTAGAAACTCCGGATGCACTCGATCTGTATGACCCCGAAGATCTGCCTGAACGATTATATCTTATATTGGAGTAATATCCGCCTCCATACCACGGGCTACCATACCAACCTCCATACCATGGTGAATACCATCCGCCATAATATCCGGGTGAATACCATGAATAATACCACGGCGAATACCATCCTCCGTAGTACCAGGGATCATACCAATAACTGTACCATGGGTCGTACCATGGATAATACCAAGAACTGTAATGCCAAGGACGATACCAACTACCATAGTACCATGAGTAATATGGAGGCCATCCCCAGCCGAAAGTAATGCTTGTGTTCCATCCTCTGTTTTCGTAGTAGTCCGAATACAAATCGTCACCAACATAGATCGTAACATTATCTGCTCCGGTAATTTTAACGGAAGACTCCGGATCATGAAACTTCACGATTCGATCCGTATATTGATAGTCGGTGTATTCATCAACCACCGGTTCTCCTTCTTCCACCTGTGTATTGTTACGGCGATTATATTCATCTATATTTCGGCCGTTAGCATACACTTCTATATTTGAGGCATCACCCTCAACAACTACGATGGCTTTCTTTTGTGATTGATTATCTTTTTGTTTGACCTGCTGTTTTTTTTGAGTTTGATTCTCAACATTGGCAGACGGATCTGCATATATGTCATCCCATTCCTGGGTAAAACCCAACGCAGGAAGCAAAGCCATCATCAGAGATAAAATCCATTGTTTCGTTTTCATAGCTGTAATTCCTTTTTCTTTACCTTATTGTTTTAGACTGTTTTTATGCGATTTAGTTTAATCTGTTATTCTTAATAAAGAGCACCGTACAAATATACGATTCTTTTATTTTATCAGTAAATACGAATATCGAAATTTTACTAAATAGATGTTGATAAATAGATTTTGTTGCATGAGGGATAGTTAAAAGAAATAAATGAGAATATTTCAATATGTTTTAGACAGAAAGTTCCAATCCGTCCCATGCAAAATGAATATTATCGGGTAGTTTTTTTTCCATCTCTTGATGCAAACCCATTTGATGACTCATATGAGTGAGGTAGGTAATTTTAGGATTGATTCTTTGAGATAAAGCAATAGCTTCTTCCAAACTTTGATGCGATGGATGCGATGTTAATCGTAATGCACTTAAAACCAATACATCAAGATTGGATAGTTTTTCCATTTCTTCATCCGGAACATATTTCACATCAGTCAGGTAAGCAAAATTTCGGATTCGATACCCTAATATCGGAAGTTTGTAATGCATTACTCTGATTGGAATGACATCGATAGAGTTAATTTTGAAGGGCTTCAAATTTTCAATCAAACGAAGTTCTATGTTTGGTACGCCGGCATATTTATGTTCCAAAAAACAATATGGCATCCGTTCTTTAAGAGCGTTTGCAACTTTGAGCTCGACATATAGATCAACCGCTCCAAACCTGCTGTAAGGACGCAAATCATCTATTCCGCCTACATGGTCATAGTGCTCATGAGTAATCAGAAATCCGTCTATTTTTTTGAAAGGAAGTGCCAAAACTTGTTGTCGGAAATCAGGAGAACAATCAATGAATAGATTGGTCTCGGAATCCGTTATCTGTATCGAAGCTCTCAATCTATGATCCTTTTCATCTGAAGAAGTACATACCGAACAATTGCAGCCAATTTCGGGAATTCCGGTTGAGGTGCCGGTCCCTAAAAACTTTACAATCATATATTTGTATTCTGTACAAAAAAAGCCATCTTGCGCTTTGAGCAAGACAGCTTTTATCTATTAAGTTTATTAATGTTAAAACTCTCGCTCTAAAATCCAAAGATCGTTGAACGGAACGCCATAAGTCTTTCTCAAATATTCAGTATCGCCCAGTGCCGAATATTTGCGATATATTTCGTCCCTCTTGGCTACGGCTGATTCCTTGTCGTCATAACTTGCTACGATAACCCTGTACATTCCCATATCATTTTGAGCTAAAATCACATCGTATCCTTCGTTTTCCATTCTTGATTTCAGCGATTCGGCATTCAGTTTAACGCTTAAGGAAGCAATTACTACACTGTATTTTTTCAATCCGGATGCATCGGATGAGTAAACAGGTTCAACCTTTTCCTTTCTCACAGAAACTTCCACTGGGGGTAACGGTGCGGCATCTTTGACGACCGATGTTGGTTGTGAAGCAGCTTCCTGCATTTCTTTTTCCTTTGCAGATTCGTAAACCTGCTTATAAGCACTCTGTTTTGGTTTGCAAGACACGCTTAAAACAAGAATAAACACGAATGCGAGTGTAATCTGTACTAATTTTTTCATTTGTCAGGATAATTTATGAAGTTCAATTTATGCTCACTGTTTATATTTATTACAAAGATAAAGAGAAGTAGTTAATTTCGTATTTGCTACATGTGAAAGATCTTTAAATTGTTAAATGGAATTTTCTTAGAAATGAGGCAAAAAAGTTGCAGTTTTCGTGATCGAAATTCACAGGCAGTTTGTAGAAATATTCGAAAAAATTATTTTCTCAATCGATCAAGCGAACGTATTAAAACCTCGTCTTCGCCAATTTTTCGGATAGCAAGCCAACTAAAAATAATGGAGATGAGAGGCATTATGATACCCGGCCCGATTTTTTGAAATACAAGATTTGCTTCCGGATTTCGCATAAACATGAGAAATGCGAAATAAAGATAAAAACCTATCATTACAAAAATATTTGCAATAGTTAGTCTTATTTGTACAATTCGCTTGTTGTATAAAAAAATTACCAAAAGCGACAATGCAGCGCTGATAGCTCCGATTGCAAACAAACCCCATGTACTTGCAACCAATTCCCCATTTTGGTAAAATCCCATTGCCTCAAAAGAGATATGTTGATTGCCAAAGGCAAATGTTATGAGGGGAAGTATGATTGCCAGCACCATACATCCCGAAGCAAGAAACAAATACAGACTTTGAACTCGTTGAAGCATCGCAAAAAAGATTAAAACAATTCTTTTTCCTTAGCGGGGTTTCTATAATAAATTTCCCCATTGATCCATTCCTCAATGGCCAAAAGCGTGGGTTTAGGCAATTTTTCGTAGAAACGAGAAATTTCGATTTGTTCGTGATTTTCAAAAATTTCTTCGAGATTATCGTTATAAGAAGCAAATTCCTGAAGTTTAGAATCTAACTCTTGCTTCATTTCCATGGCAATCTGATTGGCCCTTTTGCTGATAATCATTACCATTTCATACACATTTCCTACAGGTTCGGCCATCTGCATGATGTCTCGAGTTTCGGTATTTGCGCTTGCGGTAGATTTTCTGTAATCCATTTATTTAAAAATTAATTTGTTTATTAGTGAAGTATTTACTTATTTTTTACGCACCCGGAAGCTGCTCAATTTTTTTCTGAGCTTCTTGATAATATTTTTCAGCCTCTTTCATGTATCTTCCCTCCGGAAAAGAATTTTTATAGTTAAAATATTCATCAACTACCATTCGATATCGCTCCGGCTGACTTTCTCGCTTACTTCGTTCTGCAAATTCGTATCGAGAGCGAAGAATAGTCATTTGAAAATCTTCGGCATACTTCGAATAAGGATAGCTTTTGAGTCCTTCGCGAGACACTATTACTGCTGCCTCGTAATTATTGCCCATGTAATTACCTAATCGCAAATATAATTGAGCTGCAAGTAATTCTTTATAGGCTAATTTTTCCTGAAGTTCGAAAAGATAATTTTTTGCTTGTTCTGCACGATCACTCTGAGGATACACCTCTATAAATCGTTGAAATTCGGAAATAGCTTTGTAAGTTTTCGATTGATCAAGGCGAGGATCAGGTGAATCGAGATACATTCCATAGGCTGCATAAAACAAAGCCGATTCTGCATATTGCCCTTTGGGAAAAGTATTGTAATAAGTAGTAAACGTTTCGGTTGCAGATATATAATCTTTTGTGTTATAATAACTTTGAGCCAACATATAAAGTGATTCTTCCGCACGTGCAGTGCCTTTGAAAAACGGAACCAATTCTGACAATAATGTGATTGAACGATCATATTTCCCCTCTTCAAAATACTTTTTCGCGTAAGAGTATTTGAGATCTTGATCGGTACTCTTCAGAATTTTATTGTATTCGCCACAAGCAGATAACGTCAGAATAACCAGTAAAAAATAAAAATATTTGAACTTCATTTTATATCAAGATCGGTTTTGGATGCAAATTTACAGAAACTTTTTTTCAATTTATTCATGTTGAATACATTTTTATTCTATTTTAGGATTTCGAACGTCAAAAAGGAAAATTAATGCTGACACTCAAATGTTTATCCCATTCGACTAATTTTCCGAAGTTTATCTTCGTCTATAATCTTTATCTTTCGACCGTCCATCGCAATAACTCGCTCATCGACAAAACCCGACAACGTGCGAATAGCATTACTCGTGGTCATATTCGACAAATTGGCCAAATCTTCGCGTGCAAGATAAATATTAAGCGTAGCGCCGTCTTCTTCGAGGCCATAGCTCTCTTTGAGAAAGAGAAGGGATTCGGCCAATCGGCCGCGAATATGTTTCTGCGTTAAGTTGACAACTCTTTGGTCGGCAATTCCCAAATCGATTGATAATTGCTGAATAAAGAACATCGCTAAATCACCATTTTTACGCAAAATGTCTTCGATGATTTCCATTGAAATCAAGCAAACAGTAGATGACTCGAATGCTGAAGCAGCCGTTACGTAAGGCTCATTTGCAAAATAAGCGCGATAGCCGAAATACTGGATAGGACGAATCATTCGAATGATTTGACTGCGCCCCCCTATCCCACTTTTGAAAATTTTGACCTTTCCTTTCAAAAGACACATCAAATCCTTTGGATATTCGTCCTCGAAATAGATCATCTCATTTTTCCTGTAATTGACGAAGCGTGCATCTTTTCTGATCGACTCACGTTCGCTTTCAGACAAGACTCGCCAAATTTCTGATAATGAAGATGATAAATCAACTATTTCTTTTTTGCCTTTCAAAGCGACTGTTTTAAAATCATGTTGTTGAACACAAAAATACAAAAAAAATTTCTACGAAATGTAACATAAACGACATTTTTTAATGAAAACCGGATATAACCGAGGATATTTATCACCTTTTAAATAACATCGACAATGAGCCGTTTTTATAAAAAAATATGTATGTTTGCGAAACGAAGATGAAGCACAAGGCCATCATATCTATTTTTGTATTTTTCGTCGCCGCTCGGGTATTCTCGCAAGAGCACATTCTCTTAGATTCGCTGTTGCAACTTACCATGAGCGCGGCCGAAAAGTATGACGGTTTAGTAGAGAGCTACGAAGCCGATGTATATCTGCGTGCTTATGTTGAAACGATTAAAAAAAATTTTCTATATAAATATGCCAGGTATATTCCCAAATTCGTGTTGTGTGATGAAAATTCAGATGAAGCATTAATAGAAACCATGAGCAAATTGAAATTTTCGGCGCCGAACAATTATGTACAGGACATAAAATATGTAACGGGTACGCTTACGAGCCAGAAAGATCTTGATATGATACCGTTCAACCTAATTAACATAAATATATATGGAGAAACTACTTTCGACGAAAGTTTTGTAATGCCTCTTCGACATAATTCTTCGAAATATTATAAATATTCGCTTGGAAAAATATTTGAGGCGGGCAAACGAAAATTCTATACCCTTGCGTTCGATCCGATTTATAAATCGCAGGCTTTGTTAAAAGGAACGTGCATCATCGAAGAAGGTTCGTGGCGTGTTGTGAATTTTGAGGCGGAAGCCGTGGATATCATGACCGATTATACTTTTCACATCACGATGGGAAACGAATCTATCACGCGATTTTTACCTACCGATTTTGTAATCTATAAAACAATTTCCTATTTGGGAAACAAGGTTGCAAGCCGCTACCTTGCGAAAATAAGCTACAACGATATTGTATTGAAACAATCAATCGAAAGGCAAAAACAGCTGAATATCAGCGATCGATTTAAGGTCAGGATGGATTCGGTGCCGATAGAAAACGACTCGTTGTTTTGGGAAAAACAACGGATGATTCCTCTCCAATCCAAAGAAAAAGAAGTGATTGAAAACTTTGAAAGCCAACAAATAGAAAGTGCTGCAGAAACGTTGTCTGACTCTACCTCCAATTCCACCGAATTTGCACAGCGAATTGTTATAGATTCGAAATACCAATACAAATCTACACAAATAAGATACAGCGGCCTGTTAAATCCTTTTTTGATCGGGTATTCTTCTTATGACGGCATTTCATATCGACAAAAGTTGTATTTCGATATCGATCTAAAAAACCAAAGAAATCTGGATATCAAAGCTATGGCCGGATATATGTTTAAACGGAAAGAATTGCTGGCCGATTTGTCTTTTAAATGGAATTATAATCCCAGCCATTTAGGCAGCCTGTCCTATTCGATTGGTATCGGAAATAAATCTTTCAGTTCGGATTTCATTCAGCAAGTGCAAGACAGTCTCAATAATCATGGATTGGTTTTTGAAGACGTGTCGGTAAAATATTTCACCGACTATTACATGCGATTATTCAACGATGTGGAATACAAAAATGGACTCATGTTGGGAGCAGGAATAGAATATCATATCAGAAAGAGTGAAAACAAATTAGATCATTTTTTTAGATCTGCTTCTTCTGACAAGGAAGAACTGGATGCCATGTTTGATACTCGTTATATTTTTATGCCCTTTGTTAGAGTTTCGTGGACTCCCGAGCAATATTACAGATATGAAGGGAGGCAGAAAATTCCGGTCAGATCTAAATATCCGACATTTAAAATAGAACTGGCCAAGAGTTTTAAAAACATATTAAACAGTACCTTAGAATTTAACCGGTATGAATTCGATATAAGTCAGAACATCCAATTCGGAATCTTGAAATCATTGCAATATCATTTTGGCGGTGGACTGTTTACCAATCAAAAAACCGAATATTTTGCCGATTTCATATATTTTTCTAAATATAATTTCCCGGATAATTGGGACGATGGCATCGGTGGTAATTTCAATTTGTTGCAACGTAATTTGTATTATGTTTCGGACTCTTACCTGCAATTTCATGTAATGTACGAAACCCCTTTCCTTTTTCTTAAAAGCATCCCGGAAGTATCTAAAGCCATCCTCACCGAACGAATTTATTTGAGTCAGCTATATACGCCACAAATTCATTCTTATTCCGAAATCGGATATGGTATAGGGAATCGGTTTTTTAATATTGGTCTGTTTGGTGCTTTTCATAAATTTTCTTTCAACCAAATAGGTGTAAAAGCTGCATTGGCCTTTTAATCTCACTCGATTGACTACCGGAAGGAATTAATTGGTGTATTCAAATAGAATTTTTGAATTTTCATTTCCGATTCTCTTTTTAACCCAATTTTCGATCTTCGATCTGTCGGAACGATTTAATGAGTTTCGCTTAGCAGTGAAAATAATTGTAGGAATTTTGTCTGATCTCACTATCGAATCTTGTTCATTCGTAAAAAAATAAGTCTCAGAATAAGCTACATTTTGTATTTGAGGATAAATTGGCTTTATTTCGTTAATAATTTTTTGCCCTAACATGGGAACATTCATTATGCTGTCAATTTTATTATCCTTCTGTTGAATAGCGAAAAGTGCAGCATTAAGCTTGTTATTCAAAATTTCGGTTTCAGATTGAAATTTTCGCACATTTTCCTGCATCACATCAAATCCAAAAGCCTGTTTTATCATTATTTTAGAAGAGTCTAAGCCAAAATCAAAAGCCCGTTGTTTAATGAAATTGTGAATTGAATCGGATAATCCATAACCTGAATATACCAATTCCACCGTTTTGGTAGGAGCCCAGATATTTTGATTGTATAGATAATTTCCTTCAACTAGCGCTACATCTTCCAAAAAAGATTTACTTTTCTTCACAAACTCTTCGTTTTGCACAAGTCGAACGCCGAAGAATATACTCGGAATAATTGTTATGATTATGATGGTAGTTATGGCGTGGTTGACTTTTCTTTTTCGGTCTGGGTCAACGATCGAACGAATCGGAAATTTAAGAAATTGACATACGATAAGCGCTGCAAAAGCTATAAAAACGCTATTTATAGTAAATAGATAGAGAGCCCCAAAGAAAAAATTAAATTGAAGTGTAGCCAATCCGTAACCGGCGGTACATATCGGCGGCATAAGTGCTGTAGCAATAGCAACGCCCGGTATAACATTTCCTTTTAACTTGCTGCTCATCGCAATGATTCCGGCCAATCCTCCAAAAAAAGCTATCATAACATCATAAATCGTTGGACTCGTGCGCGCAAGAAGTTCGGAATGTGCTTCGTTGACAGGAGTTATAGCAAAATACAAAGTCGATGTAATTAAACTCACACCGACTGCAAAAGAAAAATTTTTGACAGACAACCTAAACAAATGAAAATCGTAAGTAGCAAGGCTATAACCCATTCCATTGATTGGGCCCATTAATGGCGAAATAAGCATAGCACCGATGATAACCGCCGTTGAATTCATATTTAAGCCCACCGATGCAACCACAATCGCAAAGACAAGAATCCATAGATTGGTTCCTTTAAACACGATTCCTTTTTCAATATTTTCATGAATGGCATCATAGCTTTCCAGCTCAGATCGGAGGTTGAACCAATTCAAAAACATTTCGAGTTTATCTTTCATGCGAATATCTATTATCCGGTATTCGGCAAAAATAGCAATTAGAATTGAAATTGTAATTAAATAGATTAAAAAAGTGTAGTCGGAAATCATTTCGACTACACTCTGACACACAATAAAACAAAGTGGAGCTACATTTATTCAAATATTATCTGTTTCTAATTCACCTTGTGAGACTTTTCTTTCCGAATTGGGAACATTTGTAGTATCAACAGGAGGACGGTCATAAATTTCAGAATAACGTTTGTAGCGACGACGAACAATTTTAGGGATAACATTTTCACGATAATTATCCAAATCATCGCTCAAAACTGCAGTTTTGCCCGCCGGGACGGCGATCTCAACCACCATATTTTGATTTCTGAACCCTTGCTCGACAGGAGTAACAAAAAATTCCGGTAGATATAGAATTGAGTCTTTTTGCAAAACGGGAAACGAGAAATCTTTGAGATCCGATTTCGCTTTTCGTAAATCTGTTGATGAAATAGAAGAAATCATTCGCACCTGAAAAAGTGAATCTTCACTCTGCGTAACTTGCAAATTAATGTTTGCAAACAGGAGCGAATCTTCGTTTAAATTGTAAAAAGGTAAACCGTTGATGTCTGAAGTTATTCCGAAGGCAGTGTCGAACATATTGTAATCATTGCCGTAACGGGCCATTTCGACGTGTAATGTGTTGCCGGCGAATGGTGCAATATCGATATTTTTTTCATTCACACTATCAACTTTGAACTTGTTGGCAACGCGTGTTGCCAGCATACCTGCGAGAGAAACCCCGAGAAACCAAAATAAGGCAGCAACAATACCTACAATTGTGCGCGATTTTGCATTTTTGAGCAAATTGGGAATAATCCATAATACCAAAGCTATAAGGGGTATGACAAAGATTAAAATAGCAGAAAAAATAAGTAAATTGGTTTCCATTCCGGCATCGATAAACAATGCCTTGAGAGGCATCATAGCCGCTCCTGCAAACAACAAAGCACAAAGTGCGGCAATCACCAAAAGAGCAAATATACCAACAAATCCGAAGAATATGATTTTGAAAAGAACGATAAAGGCATTCAGGCAACCCGATCGTTCAGAGGGCTCGCTTACCGTTTTTTTAAGGGTGGCTGAGTCTTTCGGTGGTGGTGGAGGTAATGCTGTTTTTTTGTCGTCAAAATTCAAATCCTCTGACAAAAGAGTCGATGACTGATATTGCGAAACCTCTATGTCTGACTTGCTTTTTGCGTTTGCCACATTGTCACTTACGGCCGTACGAATAGATTTTATATATTCTTCTTCTCCCATCATCTCTAACTTTTGTTTAACCGTTGTCGCTTTGGGTATAATGATCCACAAAACGATGTAAACAAGAAACACACTAAAATTGAATTCGAAATTGAAATGAACATTGTCGAAAAACTTATTCCACGGGAAAAAAGAAAATGAACTCATTCCTATAATATTGAGCAACAATGGAGCAGCAAAAATAAGGCGAGGTATCCACGAATCGATTTTGAAATAAGTAGCAATACCTCCACAGACTCCGCCGATAATGCGATCTGTGGGATTTCTATAAAGTCGTTTGGATGCATTCGATTCTAAAGGTTTTGGTTTTAGAACAATCCAAAGAATGATGTATACCCAAAACAAGACGCTGAAAAGAAGAATAAACGCCAGACGAAACCAAACCGGATCGATTTTGAAATGATATCCCAATCCACTGCAAACCCCGGCTATTATTTTGTCGTTTGAATTGCGATACAAACGAGTCTGATCTTCTTTTGACGATTCCGACTCTTTTTTCGATTGAAATGAAGATTGTTTTTCCCCTGATGTCGAGTCGGACGATTCGTCATAATCTGTGTCGAAATCCTCCGGTTTTCCGATGCTTGCAAGAATCGATTCTACATCTTCATCTGTGATGCAGTTGAACCCGAGTTTTAGACGATTACCGAAAAGTTCGGCAATACGATTTTCAATATCATTCACAATTTCGTCACCACATTCTTCACGTGAAAAATAGGCTTTCAAATTATCGATGTATTGCGAAAGAATTTCGAAGGCAGTTTCTTCAATGGCAATTACCTGTCCCTGAAAATTAATATTGATAACTTTTTTCATTGCAGTGTGCGATGTTTTTTATGATTGTTGTTTATTCTGTTCGGGTTTATTCGTTACGGCATTTACTCCTGCAGCCAATTCATTCCAAGTAGTTTCGAGCAGTTTGTAAAATTCGAGACCTTTTTCCGTTAAGCTGAAATATTTTCGTGGTGGTCCCGAATTGCTTTCCACCCACCGATAAGTAAGGATTTCGGAATTTTTCAGTCGATTCAGAAGCGGATATAAAGTGCCCTCGAGTAATTGGAGTCCGGCGTTTTTCATTTCATCGATGATATCGCCGGGGTACGCTTCTCCCCGCTTTATTATCGATAAAATGCAGTATTCCAGCACACCCTTGCGCATCTGACTTTGAGTATTTTCTATATTCATTGTTTGTGCCCATTATATTTACGCTGCAAAGTTACATTAAACAAAGTATTATGCAATACAAAGTACTAAATATTTTCCACATTAATAATGTTTAACTTTTAATTTTGTTATTTCTCTATAGTTCGAGTGAAATCTGAATATTATGGAGAAACAATAAAATACGACCAATTTGATTATATTTGCATATTCAAAAAAATCGGCATGTCAATGCAAGGAAAACATATAGTCTTGGGGATTTCCGGAAGTATAGCTGCATACAAATCGGCATCGTTAGCTCGTTTGCTTATAAAAAAAGGAGCAGAAGTAAAAATAGTGATTACACCGGCGGGCAAACAATTTATCACGCCCATTACAATGTCGGCCCTAACCGGAAACCCTGTAGAAAGCGATTTTTTTTCAAGTAACGACGGATCATGGCACAGTCATGTGGACATGGGCATGTGGGCTGATCTGATGATTGTAGCACCTGCCACAGCATCCACTATCGGGAAAATGGCACATGGAATAGCCGATAATCTATTGGTAACGACTTATCTATCGATGAAATCGCCCGTATTTGTTGCTCCCGCAATGGATTTGGATATGTTCAAACATCCATCTACTCAACGGAATCTCGATATCCTGAAAAAAGACGGGGTGCATATCATAGATGCAACGAGCGGAGAACTCGCCAGTCATTTGGAAGGCAAAGGCAGAATGGAAGAACCGGAAAATATCGTGAAAATACTCGAAGAATATTTCCAGTTGTCATCATCACTCAACTCAAAAAAAATTTTAATCACTGCCGGACCAACCTACGAACGAATTGATCCTGTTCGTTTCATCGGTAATTTTTCCTCAGGGAAAATGGGCTTTGCCCTTGCCGAAGAATGTACGTCGCGTGGTGCTGAAGTGATTTTGGTGTGCGGACCGACGCCGCTATCGATATCGAACAAATTGATTCGAAGAATAGATGTAGAATCAGCGCAACAAATGTATGAAGTTTGTCTAAAGGTTTTTCCCGAAGTAGATGCAGCCATTTTGTCGGCCGCAGTGGCCGATTATCGCCCTGAACATACATATGGGCAAAAGATGAAAAGATCCGATCACGAGAATCTCACCATAACCCTCACGCCCAATCCCGATATCGCCGCAGCATTGGGTAAGATAAAAAAACCGAATCAACTATTGGTGGGTTTTGCGTTGGAAACCAATGACGAAGACAAAAATGCCCTATCAAAGATGGAAAAGAAAAATTTTGATTTCATCATCTTAAATTCGCTCAACGAAGAAGGAGCCGGCTTTGGCCTCGACACCAACAAAATAACTATTTTTTCGCGTAATGGAAATAAAAAATCATTTGAATTGAAATTGAAAAAAGAACTTGCCAAGGACATTTTGAATCATGTTTTCGGCTGAATAGAAGCTTAAAATATGTCATGAAACTAAAAATAAATAAACACTGTTTTGCAATATTTCTATCACTTATAACCTTATCTATCCAATCTCAATCGTTTATAAGTCCGCTAAAAATTGCCCCTGCTCTTAGTGCTAATTTCGGAGAACTACGAAACAATCATTTTCATTCGGGACTTGATTTCAAAACACAACAAACTGTCAACAAACCTGTTTTTGCAGCTGAAGATGGATATATATCGCGTATTGGTGTTTCGCCCGGAGGGTTTGGATTATCGCTATACATCGATCATCCATCCGGATTTACCACTGTATATGGGCACTTAAACAGTTTTTCACCTGAAATTGCCGAATACGTGATTGAGCAGCAATATCTCAAAGAAAGTTATCAGGTAACCTTATTCCCCGATAAAGAACGATTCGCCGTAAAAAAGGGTGAACAAATTGCCTTAAGTGGCAATAGTGGCGGGTCGGGCGGACCTCACCTGCACTTCGAAATAAGAGAAACAAAAACACAGGACCCGTTGGATCCTCTTCTTTTTATCGGAAAAATATTACAAGATACTCGAAAACCCGAAATTCGGAGTATAGCCTTTTACCCCGTAAAGGGAAAAGGCGTCGTGAATAACACTTCTGATCCTTCTCATATCTACATTAGCCACACAAAAACAGGAGAAGCGCTTCCACTATCCAAACAAATTGAAGCGTGGGGACTTATAGGCATTGGAGTGAAAGCTTACGACAGGATGAATGGACAAAACAATATTTACGGAGTGAAGCAGATCAGACTTTTTGTGGACAGCATGTTGATTTATAGTAGTAAGATAGATCGGTTCTCGTTCGAAAAAACACGAATGATCAATTCTTTTGTCGATTTTGAAGAATGGCGATTGAGAAATTCGTTTTTCATGAAATCATATATCGAACCCGGCAACAACCTGCCTGTGTACAACAAGGTTATTAACCACGGATACATCGACATCGATCAGGAACGCGACTACATGATGCGTTACGAACTGGAAGATTATTATGGTAATGTGCTCACTTACCCATTTGTGGTGAAAGGGAAAAACCAAAATATAAAGCCCATACTTCCCTGTAAAAACTATATGGCTTGGAATCTCGACAATTCGTTCGTCGATTATGACTTCACTCTTCGAATTCCTGCAAGAAATCTCTATTCCGATTTTTGTTTTGTCCACCCTTCGACACCTTCCACAACTTATTATTCGGCCATTCATCACGTTCATCCATCGCCCGTTCCTCTCGATGATCAGGCGCGCTTGTGGATCAAACTCAATGCTGACACACTCGATCGCAGAGAAAATTTAGGCATAGTGGAAATAAAAAAAACGGGGAAAAGTTCATGGATTGGAGGTGATTATAAAAATGGAGGCGTGGAAGTATATGTCAAGGAATTAGGGGGAAAATTCGCCATCGATACAGACACCGTTCCACCCAAAATTACCCCACTCCAACCCGAAAAATGGGTTTCTTCCGGAAAAATACGCCTTCGGCTATCTGATGATAAGAGCGGAATAACCTCTTTTCGAGGAGAAATTGATGGAAAGTACGCTTTATTTACCCACGATATCAAATCACCTGTTTACACCTATCATTTCGACGAAAACCGCTTGGATAGAAACAAAGAGCATATTTTGGTTTTCAGGGCAAAAGACGGAGCAAAAAATATTTCCGAATATCGATACACATTTTCGTACTAAATTATCGAATAGAATAATTCGATCATTTCAGGTATTTTTTGATCAAAAGCTGAAATTCTTTTGTCTTTTTAAAATGTGAAAACCATATATTGAGGCTATCAAGCAGCATCGGCGAATCTTTCCGCACTGCCCACGAATCGAATTGAGTAAAACCGATATCTGTTTCTATGTCGATTTCAGGCAATCTTTTCTCCATTTGTGTGGCAATCTTCTCATCACAAACAGTGAAATCTATATCACCACCTGCCACTTTCATAATTAGTTGCTCTGTTTCGTATGAGGGATCTTGTATGATAAAAATAGTATCTCCTATTTCATGCGAAAGATTGTCGAGACGTAGAATTACCGGTGAATTTGCAGGAACATAAATTGTTTTTTTTGCCAACTCGAGGTGTTGACGAATAGGTGCTATTCCATTGTTATATTCCGCTTTTCGTTGTACCAGTACCTGTTTATTCAACAAAATAGGCTGAGTAAAAGCAACTTTGCTCCGTAGATCGATATTAACAGGTATGCTTCGGGCGATAATATCATAACGTCGAGAAAGAAGTCCTTCAAGGTTTTCTTCTAATTTATTTTCCAAGAAAATGTTCACTTTTATCTGCCAATCTTTTTCGAGTCTACGCAACAACTCATACTGAAAACCCGCCAAAGTATCTCCCGAAACGAAGTATCCAATTGCATTGTAATCGGTTACAACATTCAATTCTCCACTTTTTTTGATCCGGGGATAATCTCTTACTTCGTAGGTATCAGATTTTGAATTGATTTGTTTCCTTAACGAAAACATTAACCAAATTACTACTATCAACAAAAAACCGTAGAGATACAACAGTTTTTTCGATTTCATAAAAAATCCGTATTATCGGTATTATTTAATTGTACAAATTGAAAGATAGCCCCATCTTAAACAGCATGGAATTGACCGGATAATGAGGAAGCGAAAAATAGTTGGGCTTCATGACGAGCGAGGCCACATTATACATCATCACAAAAAAACGAGTTTGCTTCAAGTGCATATCGGCATAAAAAGTTGAAATCGGATAGTTTCCAATTTCCATCTCGCGTTGGTTGTAAAATTGCAACAATGCAGGCTCATACCCGGGAGCAAAATATTTAGTATGAAAATGAGCATCCACTCCTAATTGCAGAGTCAGCTCGTTCACAATTTTGGTTTTAAGATACATATTCGAATAGAGGCTTAGCGTAGGAACCGGAATCGCATTTTGGTTGCTCGACGTCTGATAAACCGCCTGATTATCCCAATTAAAAATACCGAATCGCAGTTTTTGATCGATTCTTGCCGTCAGCACTTGTATATTCGATGATTCCTGCGTAGGATTTTTTTCGGCATCGAAATAAAGAAAATTCTGCAGATTTTCGACGCCAAGACTCAATGTAGTATTCGTGAAAGGAATAAACAAACGCCCTCCTACATACACACGACGCGTATCGTCAAAATTTTTGTTCCACCAAAAATATTTCGATTGGTAATTTTCCTCTAAAAATTTGGGTTTAAGATTTTTGATGTATGCTTCCGCCTCAAGCTCAGTTCGTTTGCCTGAAATATAAAATCCGGTTTGCACATTTCCCGATATTCGAAATTCCCCCAAATTATATCCAAGCACGCCCATATCGGCTTGTACATTGAATCTCAAATTATCATCTTGCTGCTTATTTAATATGCCGCCTATTACAACGGCGTTTTCTCGATGAGTAAAACGGCCATTACCGACCGTATCCACCATCGAATAATTTCGCAAATCATGTTCGACAAAAGCTGTGAGACCGAATTTAACCCAATCTTTAAATCCTTCGCGCATGGAAATGGCAAAAGTATTTTTAAACGATGAGTAATGTGTACTATCGTCAACTGCTTGAGGATAATAGTTGTGTTTATAAAGTGTGTCGATGGCACGAATATTGTTTTGTTGATCTACAAAGAGCGTATCATACGACAAAAAACGTCGATACTGCTCACGATATCGAGACGTAAGGATTAAACTGGCCACAGGCACAAATTCGCCTGGCGTTTCATCGGACTCTGCTTGTTTTCTATATCCCAGATTGTAACGTCCGCTTACATAAAACTGATTTGTTTTCAATCGATTCCATGTGTTGGACATACGTGTTGGAATATCTTTCGAAGTAAAACTTTGCTCAATCGAATCGGGCTGAGTAATAAAATTGTCATCGCTAATGCCCCCATTTTCATATTGAGTGATTCCGGCGGAAGAAGCGAAAAAGTGCGTTTCAATCCGGTCACTCAAATAATTTCCATAAAATACTAAATCGTTGAATTTCACCGATTGAGAATTGTAAAATCCCTTTGCCTGCAAAAAATCGAGATCGAGTCCCACATTCAGTTTTTTGCCGAAATTCATGGTTATTCGTCCCTGAAGTCTTTCTTCCTGATTTTGCGAAGAACCGGCAGTCTGATATGAAAGATTGGAATATGGGATTCGAACATTATAGAACAATTGATTATCAGGATCCTTATTATAAGGATAATAAGAATCGTAGAAAACGAATTGATCTTTTTCTTTTCGCTCAAAAAATATTTTTGATATCAACGGTGAGCCCAGATTTCCCAAATAACCCATAGCTACAGAGTATCCGTCGGGAAGTGTTGTTTGATGATAATTATGCAACGCCGTATCCATTGGTACTAAATATCGATCACCGGTGCGTTCCACAATTTTCCATGCAGTGAATCGAGTTGGCTGAATAGTGTCTTGCAATTTAGCCACAGTAACGTTTGGTTGGCGAGGATTAACACGACGGGGGAGTAATGCCAACGAATCGGGATCTCGCGTGATTTGCGAAGAATCCGGTAAAATTATTCTTGCCTGCGAAAACAAAAGAGTAGTCGACAAGCACAAAAGACAAATGGTTGCAATCTTTTGTTTCATCGGGTGCAAACTTACATAAAAAAATGCCATTTAAACTTGCCTCTAAGCTATTTTCAGTGGTTTTTCAGTATTTTTACAACTTTACGAGAAAACTATTTTCTGAAAATTTTCTCGTAGGGAATATTCCCAATTTGAGCAGCCGTTTCGGAATAGGAACTCTGATGCGATCCAAATATTTTATTGGTACGCGACAATACATACAATTCTACGAGCGCATCCTGCATTCCGCGAACCGAATTTCGCGAAGTATCCACATCCGGCAAAACAATAATTCGATCTCCAAAAGCAGTAATCATGCGGTTTTTTTCCAACCGAGAATCAGAGGCTACATAAAACTTGGTTTCGGGATATAATTGCAATTCTTCCCGCATCCTTTGCACGAAAAGTTCTGTCGGACTGCCATTTATGGCTTCAACATTGTCTGTGCGACGAATATGTATGCCGACCGTATGCGAGGTGAAACTTTCACATATATGATCGATTCGTGCCTGCAATGCAGGAAGAGGAACAAATGCATCGAAAAGTTTACGCCGATGCTTTTCATAAAACAGCACACACGCCGAAATATAGGATTTGCGATGCGACAAAGCCCATTGCCGAAAATCGAATTGCTTGTAAAGCAATTGTGTAACTTCATCGTCACGCAGACGTCCATCAAATTGCATCTGTTGAAAAACAGCCGGCAGATATGCATTCTTCTTTCGCGGTCTGTCATACAGCAAATAATCGCTTGCAGCAGCCTCTCGCAATTTGAACCTATCTGTTTTGATGGGACAAAACAAGTCGTCGAAACGGCAGTTAAGTCCATTATCTTTAAACCATATTGCAGTGGCCTGCAACGAAGTATTGTCGATGAGATGAAGCACCGATTCAATTGCTTTCATTCGATTGGCAAGGCCGCCATAAGGAATTAGTGTGATGGTTGGCTGCATATTGCAGATATACGTATTTTGAAACAACAAAATTAATCAAAATATTCTTTTTAGCTGAATACCCAATATTTTAGGGAACAATGAAAACATTTTTCCAAAAAAATTGGCCATAAAAAATAAAACCACTATCTTTGCCGCGAAATTAAATCAAAAATGAAAGCTAATCGTATTCATCATCATCATTTTCAAACTTGCGGTCAAGCGAGCTGACTATGATATGCCGATACGTAAAAGGATACATTAAAAACCCGCTTGAGTAAATTAGGCGGGTTTTTTCTTATAATATCCCAACGAATTTACCCGGGCAAAAACAATCACGATATGGAAGAAAAATTGAAAATTGCCATCCAAAAAAGCGGTCGTTTGAGCGAAAAATCACTCGAGCTGCTTAAAGAATGCGGAATCAAAATTTCGAATACGGACAGAAAACTTAAGGCCGAAGCTCGAAACTTTCCGATGGAAATCCTTTTTCTGCGCGACGACGACATTCCTCAGTATGTAGAACAAGGCGTTGCAGATCTCGGTATTTTAGGCGAAAACGAAGTATGGGAAAAAGACAAGGACGTGGACGTAGTAGAGCAACTTGGTTTTGGAAATTGCCGACTTTCGCTGGCTATTCCCAAAGAGGAGGAATATACGGGTATTTCGTATTTTCAGGGGAAAAAAATCGCTACGAGTTATCCGAAAATATTGCTCAAATATTTCTCCGAAAAAGGCATCGATGTAAAAATCGAAGAAATTGGCGGTAGCGTTGAAATTGCTACCGGCATCGGACTTGCCGACGGCATTTTCGATATTGTGAGCACCGGCAGTACGCTTATTATGAACGGATTGAAAGAGGTTGATGCCATTGTAAAAAGCGAAGCTGTATTAATAGCAAACAAATCGTTGAATGACGAGAAAAAAGCACTGCTCGAAAAATTGCTTTTCCGTATTCGAGCCTACAAAAAAGGAAGCGGAAGCAAATATATCGTCATGAATGCTCCCAACGAATCTATTCCCGAAATTTGTCGAATTTTGCCCGGAATGAAATCTCCCAGCATTCTTCCCTTGGCCGAAGAAGGCTGGAGCAGCGTTCACTCGGTAGTTCAAGAAGATGAATTCTGGGATGTGATCGATGCGCTGAAAGATGTGAAAGCCCAAGGTATTCTTGTGATGAATATTGAAAAAATGATTCTATAGCCGACCAAATAATAAAACGCAATGAAAACAATTTCGAATCCTGCTCCGGCGAAGTGGGAAAAACTTGCGAGACGACCTGAAATTCGCCCCGATAAGCTGCGAAAAATGGTGAACGACGTGTTTCGCGATATTGCGAAACAAGGAGATCGGGCTGTTTTAAAATATAGTAGAAAATTCGATTATCCCGAACAAACTTCACTTTCGGTCGAGCAAAGTATGATCGACAAAGCGGCCGAAAATCTTTCCCAACAACTAAAACAATCCATTGACCTGGCGCGACAAAATATCGAAAAGTTTCATTTGTCGCAACGCGAAGTATCCGTGGTTGTGGAGACTGTACCGGGCGTTACTTGTTGGCGCGAATCGAGAGCCATCGAAAAGGTCGGCATTTACATTCCGGGAGGGTCTGCCCCACTCTTTTCAACCGTACTGATGCTGGCTATTCCTGCAAAAATTGCAGGTTGCAGCGAAATTGTGCTTTGCACTCCGCCCGACAAATTCGGCAACATACATCCGGCAATTTTATATACAGCTCAATTAACTGGGGTTACCAAGATTTTTGCAATCGGTGGCATGCAAGCCATCGGAGCCATGACTTTTGGCACGGAATCGGTGCCGAAAACAGATAAAATTTTCGGACCCGGCAACCAATATGTTATGGCAGCCAAACGTTATGCACAGCTGCAGGGTGTTGCCATCGACATGCCGGCAGGGCCAAGCGAAGTGTTGGTTATTGCCGACGAATCGTGCAATCCTTCTTTTGTGGCGGCCGATCTGCTTTCGCAAGCCGAACACGGGCCCGACAGTCAGGTAATGCTTGTAACCGACAGCAAAAAAACAATCAAAGAAATTCTGAAAGAAATCGATTTGCAGATTGCGTTGCTTCCCCGACAGGACATCGCTGCACAAGCCTTAAAAAACAGTCGTGCCATTTTGTTGAATAATTTGGATGAATGTTTGGCATTCAGCAATTTATATGCTCCTGAGCATCTGATTTTAGCAATCGAAAATTCTGCCGAATGGGCAAAAAAAGTGATAAATGCCGGATCGGTCTTTTTAGGAAGATATAGCTGCGAAAGTTTGGGCGATTATGCCAGCGGCACCAATCACACATTGCCTACAAGTGGTTTTGCAAAAGCATATAGCGGCGTTTCGCTTGACAGTTTTGTCAAGAAAATAACCTTTCAGCAAGTAACCGAACAAGGCATTTGCGAAATAGGGCCTGCAGTAGAAACAATGGCTGAAGCCGAACAGCTTTTAGCCCACAAAAATGCCGTAACCCTTCGATTAAAGGAAACACTATCAAAATCGTAAACATATAATGAAACCCTTCGACTTAAAATCACTTGTACGTCCCAATATCTGGTCACTGAAACCCTATTCGAGCGCCCGAGACGAATTTCAGGGCGAGGAGGGAATCTTTCTCGATGCCAACGAAAATCCTTTCGGCATGCTCAATCGCTATCCCGATCCGCACCAAAAAGCGCTGAAGACGGCACTATCAGAAGCAAAGGATATTCCTGTCGAACAAATATTCATCGGCAACGGCAGTGACGAGGTTATCGACATTATCTATCGCATCTTCGCCATTCCCGGCAAGGATAGCGTAATTGTGTGTCCGCCAACCTATGGAATGTACGAAGTGGCTGCCAACATCAACGATATTCATGTCATCGAAATACCGCTGTTAGACAATTTCCAACTCGATATAAATAACATCCTTAAGCAGGAAGCCAAACTTATTTTTCTCTGTTCACCCAATAATCCGACAGGAAATCTGCTTAAAAACATCGATACCGTTCTTCAACAATTCAAGGGAATCGTTGTTGTGGACGAAGCCTATATCGATTTTCGATCCGATAAGTCGTTGCTCCCTTGGCTGAATAGTTATCCCAATTTAATCATAATGCAAACTTTCAGTAAAGCGATGGCATTGGCTGGTGCGCGCGTGGGTATTGCCTTCGCAAGTGCGGAAATCGTTGCTTTGATGGACAAAACAAAACCTCCCTACAACGTGAGCAAGCTCAATCAGGAAGCCGCCTTGCGCGCGCTTTCCAACCGTCGCGAAAATTCACTGCGAATCGGGACAATTATCAATGAGCGCGAAAATTTGATCGAGGAGCTCGAAAAACTGCCGGTCGTAAAGAAAATTTATCCTTCGGAATCCAATTTTTTGTTGGTTGAGGTTGCCGATGCAAATGCCGTCTATCGGCATTTGGTGAACAAAAAAATTATCATTCGCAATCGTCATTCGCAAGTCGAAAACTGCGTCCGCATTACTATCGGTACGCCGGAGGAAAATCGCCGATTATTGGAAGAATTAAGAAAGTTCAGCATATAAATTGCTCCAAAAAATGAAAAAAGTACTCTTTATAGATCGTGACGGAACACTTATCGTCGAACCTGACGACGAACAGGTAGATAGTCTCGAAAAGCTCGAATTCTATCCAAAAGTTTTTCAGAATCTGTCGAAAATAGCCAATGAGCTCGAATATGAGTTGGTGATGGTTACCAATCAAGACGGGCTTGGCACGGCTTCGTTTCCCGAAAAAACATTTTGGCCGGTGCAAAATAAAATCATTCAGGCTTTTAGCAACGAAGGGATAGTTTTCAGTGAGATACTCATCGATCGTTCGTTCCCGCACGAAAACTTGCCTACACGAAAACCCGGAACAGCGATGCTCACGCATTATCTGAAAGGCGATTACGATTTAAAAAATTCTTTCGTGATTGGCGACAGAACTACGGATATTCAACTCGCTCATAATATGGGATGTAAAGCCATTCTGTTAAGTAATACTGTAGCAGAAGAGGCCGTTTTGTGCAGTTCTGATTGGGGCGAAATTTATCGTTTTCTGAAATCGGAACCTCGTCGGGCTACTGTTATTCGAAACACTACAGAAACCCAAATTTTCGTTTCGGTAAATCTGGATGGCACGGGTAAAAGTGACATATCCACCGGCTTGGGTTTTTTCGATCACATGCTCAATCAGATTGCCCGACATGGCGGCATCGATCTGAGTGTGAAAGCTCAGGGCGATTTGCATATCGATGAGCATCATACCATCGAAGATGTGGGAATTGCGTTGGGTGAATGTTTCCTTCAGGCATTAGGCAAGAAAAAAGGTATTGCCCGATATGGTTTTCTGCTACCTATGGACGACTGTCTGGCACAGGTGGCAATCGACTTTGGAGGTCGACCATGGATTGTTTGGAATGTTGCATTCAACCGCGAAAAAATAGGAGAAGTGCCTACCGAAATGTTTTTCCATTTCTTCAAATCGTTTAGCGACAATGCCAAATGCAACCTCAACATCAAAGCCGAAGGCGATAACGAACATCACAAGGCTGAAGCGGTATTCAAAGCATTCGCCAAAGCCGTGAAAATGGCTGTCAAAAAAGGCGAAAACGAAGGAATACCAAGTACCAAAGGTGTTATTTAGATTAAAACATACAGTCAAAATATGATTGCCATTATCAAATATAACGCGGGAAATATTACATCGGTTAAGAATGCCGTCGAACGACTTGGTTTCGATTGCATCATTACCGACGACCCGATTGTGCTACATTCGGCCGAAAAGGTAATTTTTCCGGGCGTGGGCGAAGCCTCCTCCGCCATGAAATATCTTTCCGAAAGAAAACTCGACGAGGTCATCCGTTCGCTCGATCAACCGGTATTGGGGATTTGCCTCGGATTACAACTTCTTTGTCGTCATTCCGAAGAAGCCGATACCGACTGTTTAGGAATATTCGATGCCGAAGTCCGAAAATTTCCGCCAACCGACATTGTTCCTCACATGGGTTGGGACAATCTGACCAATACATCAACGACGCTTTTCGATGGATTCGATACGGACGATACTGTGTATTTCGTTCACAGTTATTATGCCGAACTTTCTCAACATACCATTGCCCAATGCGATTATATTCTGCCTTTCAGTGCAGCCATGCACAAAGATAATTTTTTTGCTACCCAATTTCATCCCGAAAAATCGGCAGCAGTAGGTGAACGGTTACTGCGAAACTTTTTGTCAATGTAAAAAAAAACGATTCAACAAAAATTATGAGAATTATCCCTGCTATAGACATTATCGGCGGAAAATGTGTGCGACTCACGCGAGGCGATTATCACTCCGAAAAGATATACCGCGACTCGCCATTGGAAGTGGCAAAGGAATTGGAAGCACACGGAATGCAATATTTGCATCTGGTTGATTTGGACGGCGCCCGATCCAAACATATCGTTAATTACAAAACTTTATACCGAATTGCGACACATACCTCGCTTAAAATCGACTTTGGCGGAGGCATTAAATCGGATGATGACGTACGAATTGCTTTCGAAAATGGCGCCGCACAAATTACCGGCGGAAGTGTTGCTGCCGAATATCCCGAAATGTTTGAACGATGGCTCGAATATTTCGGCAGCGAAAAAATCATATTGGGTGCCGACAGCAACGACCGAAAAATAGCCACTCACGGTTGGCAGCAACAGTCGGAAATCGATGTTGTTGATTTCATTTCCGACTATGCAAGTAAAGGTGTTCGCTACGTGATTTGTACCGATATCGACAAAGACGGCATGTTGCAAGGTCCTTCCATCGATTTATACAAGCAGATTATCGACAATATCGACATAAAACTTATCGCAAGTGGAGGCGTTTCGTCCATTCACGATTTGGAAATCCTTCAAAACATCGGATGCGACGGAGCCATCATTGGTAAAGCCATTTACGAAGGTCGCATTTCACTTGCAGAATTAGAAAAATCGGTGACGGAAAACATCTTTCGATAAATTTATTCATCATGCTCCGAAAAAGAATTATTCCCTGCCTCGATATTCGTGAGGGACGCACAGTGAAAGGCGTCCATTTCGTCGATATTCGCGATGCCGGCGATCCGGTTGAGCTGGCAAAACGATATGTCCGGGAAGGAGCCGACGAGCTGGTTTTTCTCGATATCACCGCCACAGTCGAAAAACGCAAAACACTCACCGACCTGGTGAATCGTATTGCTCGCGAAATCAATATTCCCTTCACCGTAGGTGGCGGCATCGACAGCCTCGAAGATGCTCGATCCATCATCAAGGCAGGAGCCGACAAAGTGAGCATCAATTCATCGGCCGTAAAAAATCCGCAACTCATTACCGACATTGCGCGCGAATTTGGCAGTCAGTGCGTGGTGCTTGCCATCGACACCAAATTCGAAAACGGAGAATGGAAGGTTTATGTGCACGGCGGACGCACTCCCACTCCACTGCGCACAACGGAATGGGCAAAAACGGGCGAACAACTTGGCGCCGGCGAAATATTGCTCACATCGATGAATAACGACGGAACAAAAAGCGGCTTTGCAATCGACATTACACGCTCTGTAAGTGAGGCAGTGAATATTCCCGTAATCGCCTCCGGCGGTGCAGGCACAATGAAACATTTCGCCGAAGTATTTACACAAACAAAGGCCGGTGCTGCATTGGCAGCAAGCATTTTCCATTTTGGCGAAATACCTATTCCTCAATTAAAAGCATATTTAAAAACTCAACAAATACCCATCAGATGAATATTGATTTTGAAAAATCGGGCGGATTAGTTCCCGCCATCGTTCAAGACGCGCTCACAATGCAAGTGCTCATGCTCGGATACATGAACCGTGAAGCGCTCGATAAAACCATTGCCGAAGGCAAGGTTACTTTCTTCAGCCGCAGCAAACAACGACTATGGACTAAAGGCGAAGAATCGGGACATTTTCTTTTTGTTGATGAAATACTGACCGATTGCGACAACGACACCATCTTGGTGAAAGCTTTCCCGCAAGGACCTACCTGTCATACGGGCTCTTACTCTTGTTTCGGCAACAAATTGCCAAAAGGATTTCTCTACGAACTCGAAAATATCATCGAACAGCGAATTGCCGACAAACCCGAAAATTCGTACACCAGCAATTTGTTTAGTCGTGGCGTAAACAAAGTTGCCCAAAAAGTGGGTGAAGAGGCGGTGGAACTTGTTATCGAAGCCAAAGACGATAATCTTGTTCTTTTCAAAAACGAAGCTGCCGACTTGTTATACCACTTCCTGATTTTGTTGAAAACAAAAAATCTAAAATTGCAGGATATCGAAGAGGTGCTGGTGGAAAGACATAAATGAAAATAACGTTTTTCGAGGAAACAACAAGCGCAAAATAAAAGAGACCGCTTGATTTCTAAACAAATAGAAAAATAAATCGAATAAACAATGATGAATTATCCCATTCACTCCCTTTGTGACGAAGTATGCCGCATTGCCATCACAACGGGAAAATATTTGAAAGAACAGCAGCAGAAAATAGACACATCGTCGATAGAAATGAAAGGTGCCCGCAACTATGTAACTTATGTTGACAAAGAAGCAGAGCGCCAACTCGTCACAGCATTGTCGCAACTTCTACCGGAAGCAGGATTTTTGACCGAAGAAGCCACAGTAGAGTTTGTAGAAAAACAATATGTCTGGATCATCGATCCTTTGGATGGAACCACAAATTATGTACATAATGATACACCTTACTCGGTGAGTATTGCTTTGATGAAAGAACGCGAGATACTTTTAGGCGTAGTTTTCGACCCTGTTGCAGAAGAACTTTACTATGCTGTCGAAAACGAAAATGCACGTTTGAATCAGAAACCCATAAAAGTGAGCGAAAAAAACATGCTTCAAAACGGCTACATCGGATTTGGCATTCCATATAATCTTACGGCTGAAGGTGAAAAGATTTTGCAAAACGCTCTTCATCAATTCAAAAAGTGCAGCTTCAGAATCAAAGGCTCGGCTGCAATCGAAATATGCTATGTGGCTTGTGGACGAAGCGATGCCTATTTTCATTCGGCACTTTCTCCTTGGGACGTGGCTGCCGCCTCATTTATTCTGAAATGTGCAGGGGGACGTTGTACCGACTTTTCGGACGGCGACAATTATATCTTCGGAAAAGAAATAGTTGCAAGCAACGGATATTTGCATCAAGAGCTAATGAACGAAATTATTCGAAAGCAATAATTTGGTCTAAACAAAAAACACGGAAAAAGAATTATCGAAAAACAATAGCGATTTCTCGGCAAATATTCCTAAGCCATTCTTTTCATCTTGTTGAACAAATTTTCGTAAATATATTTATACCTTTACGGTCGATAAAATTGAAATTTCTTTCTGAAAGAAAACGAACACAAAAATGACAACAGATTTAAAACAAATCGGCGAGCGCATGAAAGGTTTACGTGATGCGCTCAATTATTCACCCGAAGAAATGGCTCAACTGCTCGAAATCGGAACTGAAGAATATTTGCAATACGAATCAGGGGAGAAAGACATTTCCGTTTCGATTTTATTGCGCATGGAACGCGAATTCAAAGTAGATTTGGCAACGCTGATGTTTGGTACCGAACCACGCATGAATTCTTATTTCATTACCCGCAAGGATAAAGGTGTGACTGTGGAACGCGTGAAAGCCTATAAATATCAATCGCTCACTGCAGGATTTACACATAATCTCGCCGAAATTTTCATCGTAACTGTTGAGCCTAAGCCGCTCGAAGAGGATATCTATCAAAATATTCATTCGGGACAAGAATTCAACATGGTGCTCGAAGGCCGCATGTTAATTCGTTTCAACGGTAAAGACCTCATTTTGAACGAGGGCGACAGTATTTATTTTGACTCTTCGCTTCCTCACGGCATGCAAGCCCTTGACAATCGAGCCGTAAAGTTTTTGGCCGTCATACTACATCCATAAAATCAGTCAAAAGTCAAAAGCTTTGGAGTTAACAAATCAGCTTAAAATTGTCTTGGCTAATCTCAAGCAAACACTATTAATCATTTATATTCCGTTTTGGTTATCATGATCGAAAAATTTGTAAAACAAACACAATTCGCATCACACGAGGATTTCGTAAAAAATTACCGAATAGAGATCCCCGAAAATTTCAATTTTGCCTACGACGTTGTGGACGAATGGGCACGCACCAATCCAGACAAAAGGGCATTGTGCTGGACAAACGACAAAGGAGAACATCAAGACTTAACATTTGCCCAAGTAAAAACATTGTCGGATCAAACTGCTTCTTTTTTCCAATCGTTAGGAATTGGCAGAGGCGATATGGTAATTCTGATTTTGAAACGCAATCTCGAGTTTTGGCAATCGATCGTTGCGTTGCACAAAATCGGAGCGGTGGCTATTCCCGCCACTCACCTGCTCACCGATAAAGACATTGTGTATCGGGCAAATGCCGCAGGAATAAAGGCGATCGTAGCTTCGGACGATGAAAACCTCATCACTCACATCAATCTTGCAATGCCAAAAACTCCGACGGTAAAATTTCGCATCCTGGTTGGCAAAAACAATATTCCCGAAGGATGGATCGATTTTCACGAAGGAGTAAAAAAAGCATCTCCATTCGTCAAACCCGAACATGTGAATACGAATGAGGATAGCATGCTTCTGTATTTCACCTCAGGCACCACCGGTCAACCCAAGATGGTAATTCACGATTTTACCTACCCACTCGGGCATATCACTACTGCCAAGTTTTGGCACAATCTTCACGAAAACAGTCTCCATTTGACTGTAGCCGATACCGGTTGGGCAAAAGCAATGTGGGGTAAATTATATGGTCAATGGATTGTCGGCGCCTGTATTTTCGTGTACGACTACGATGGCCGGTTCATTCCCGAAGATATGCTCCGCATTATTTCAACTTACAAAGTTACTTCGTTTTGTGCTCCTCCGACGATTTATCGTTTTCTCATCCGGGAGGATCTCGGTAAATACGATTTGTCGTCGCTCGAGTATTGCACAACGGCCGGAGAAGCTTTAAACCCGTCGGTTTTCGAAACGTTTTACAAGCAGACCGGAATTAAAATTATGGAAGCATTTGGTCAGACCGAAACGGTTGCAACTATCATTACTTTTCCGTGGATGAGCCCCAAACCCGGATCTATGGGTGTTCCTAATCCTCTATATAAACTCGATCTGCTCACTCCGGACGGACGATCGGCTGAAGACGGTGAACAAGGCGAAATTGTATTTTACACGAAAGAAGGCAAACCTCTCGGATTGTTTCGCGGTTACTATCGCGACGACGAGCTCACCGCCCAAGTTTATGCCGACAATACATACCATACGGGCGACGTTGCCTGGCGCGACGAAGATGGATATTACTGGTTTGTTGGTCGTACCGACGATATGATCAAAAGCTCCGGTTATCGCATCGGACCATTCGAAGTGGAAAGTGCCGTGATGACACACCCGGCCGTTGTTGAATGCGCCATAACGGGTGTTCCGGACGAAATTCGCGGACAGATCATCAAGGCAACGATCGTGTTGGCAAATGAATACAAAGATAAGGCCAACGATGAATTGGCGAAAGAAATTCAGAATCATGTAAAAAACATCACTGCTCCTTATAAATATCCACGGATTGTCGAGTTCGTAGATGAACTTCCCAAGACTATCAGCGGAAAAATAAAACGCGGAGAGATCCGCGAAAAAAAATAGAGATGCTATCGTAGCACCTCTATTTTTTTTGATTTTTTCTCATCGTCGAAACAATCGCAAATCAGGCGAGAGCTTTTCATCGACGATAATTCTTTTTAGCGTTTTCTTTGGCTCTTTCACGAGCTTGTTTTTCCTGCATTTTCTGTGCTTCTTCCAGTCGTGCCATGAATCCCGATTTCTTTTTGGGCTTCTTTTTGTTTTCTTCCAATTGCGCCAGAAGCTTATCTTCGTCAAGCGTTTTCTGGAAAACAAAGGTGACAATCATCGTAATAAGTGTCGAAAGCAGATAGTAGTAATTTAATCCGGCCGGATACGAATTAAGTATGAAGAACATAAATACTGCCATGAAGATAGGCATATATTTCATGCCGGCCATTTGCGCCTGTCCGGTGTCTGCCATTTTCATATTGTAAGTCGAATACCATACATTTACAATAGTCATTAGCAAACAAAAAAGGCTGATATGGTTGCCCATGAAGCGAGTCACTAACGGAATATTTCCACTCCATTGAATAATAGAATCGTAGGTTGACAAATCATCCGCCCAAAGAAATCCCTGTTGTCGCAATTCAATAGCAGAAGGAAAAAAGAAGAACAATGCAAGCAGAATCGGCATTTGCAGGAGCATTGGCAGACAACCGCTCATTGGGCTTACACCGGCTTTCGAATATAATTCCATTGTTTCTTTTTGGCGCTTCATCATCATTTCCTGGTCCTGACCGGGATATTTTTTTTCTATTTCCTGAATTTGCGGTCGCAAAACTCGCATTTTGGCCGTCGAAGTAAACGATTTATAGGTGAGTGGCAAAATGATAAGTTTAACCAATAACGTCAGAATCAGAATAATCAATCCCATTGTCAGTCCCTGATTTCTAAGCAGATTGAAAATCGGAAGCACAAACCATTTGTTTACCCAACTCAACCATCGATATCCCAAATCCACCTGCTCGTGAAGCAGCAATTTATCAGAATCATTATCAATTCCTTTATCGTAAGCTTTTAGCGTATAGTAATGCACAGGTCCGAAGTAATATCTAAATCCGGCATAATAGGCATCGTCGGCTTCATCTACCGATACGGGAACCATCGCTTCCGCCCTGTAATTTTTAAGGTAATTGCCCGTTAAGATGTCATCTGAGTGAAGAATCGTTGTATTAAACGATTTGTCGGGTATGACTACCGTAGTGAAATACTGGTCTTTAAAGGCAAACCATTGGACAGGTTCGGTGAGTTCTTTCGAATCGCTCTTGTTGGGATTCATTTTCTCAACTCCCTGATTTTGATATTTGTACATGATGCGAGCGTAACGTCTTTCGAACGATTCTCCTTTTTCCTGCTGTCGCAATTTCTGTTGCCAGTTAAGTTTGAAATTTCGAAGACTTTCGGGATGCAATCCATCGCTCATCCCCACTACCCTGATTTCGAAACGCATCATATATTCATCTTCCGGAAGAGTGTAAACGAAATCGATATATTGCGCCGGCGAACTTTCGAGTCGCATGATGACCGAATTTTGATCTGACGAAATTATCGGGGTGAAATATAAATTTTCTGTCGAAAGCTTCACACTGTTTCGATTGTAGAGTTCAAGATTAAAGTTGGCTTCGTCTCCTTCCCAGAAATACAAATTATCTTTGTTGTAGCGTAAAAAGTCTTTTAACATCACAGAATGGATAACGCCTCCCTTTGTGCTCAGTTTGAGTTTTATCTTATTATTTTCTAACACGATCAACTGTTCTTTTTCAGGGAGCGAATACACGGAGTCCAGCTTTGAGACTGACATACTGTCCGATGACGAGATCGCACTTTTTGAAGCACTGAAGAAACTGTCCACGCTGCCTTGTTCTTCGGGGACAGATGTGAGACTGTCTGTAGTTCGTTGAGCAACTTCGAGTCTTGCTCTTTCGGCTTCCACAAGTTGTATCGAATCCTGTTTTCTCTTCTGTGCCGCTAACTGTTCCTGACTGGGTCGGTTATAGATACTGAATGTCACAATAATGGCTCCGATCAACAACAAACCGATAAGTGAATTTTTATCCATTTTTACTCTTTATTCGGATGATGATGTGATTCAAAAAAAATAGCAAATTGTGTTGTTTACTTGATTGATTTTTCAAAACTGCAAAAGTACAAAAAAAACGCCAACCTTTAAATTCTTCATCGTTCAATTTACAGAATGTCCGTATTGAAAAACTCACAATCGAAAGCGAGTGTTCTCAAAGAAGGCTTCCCGAAAAAGGGAAAAAGTTCTTACATCAAATATGTTTGTTTAACTTGTCTGTCCGACAAATTCACATTCCGTGCATCTCCTATTTCACCGAAATGGTAGAATTAACCGTTATTTTCGGGAACACTTCAAACAACAATGTTTCATCGCCTCTTTCCACCTCTATCGTGATAGATCGGGGCGTTTCCCAATCGATATATTGATTAAAATTGAAAAGATAGGCAAAAGCCGGTTTATATCTTTTATCTTTCAGTGCGTTGGCTACATTGTGGTATTGCGAAACATCCCAAAACATACAATTATTGAATCCATTTACATCGGTGTATCGAGAATTGCGGTCTCTGTATTGCATTGTCTCGGCTATAAAAAGTCGATATGCTTGTGTGAGGGCTTTCGAATTGTGATCGAATTTTTGATTTTGGATTTTCAGAACAACATCTCCCGGCCGAAGACCGGCAATTGCAGCCGGTGATTCGGCATCAATAGCAACAATGGTTTTCAGGTCGTTCAAATCGAAACTGATTCCCGTGTAATTGTATTTGAGGTGATTCACCTGATAAGTAGCCAAATTAAGACTTCCCGGGTACGGATATTTTAGCAGAATGAGGGGGAGATTCATTTCTAAATAATTCTCGAGACCATAATTTGTGCTGAGTCTTTCTTTCACTTCACTTTCCCAAATTAAGGTCATCTCACCGGGTTCGATATATTTTTTGTCATAAAACTGAAACCCGAATGAGAGATTGAACATTATATCGTCCACCCGAACAGCTTCGGACGGCGAATAGACCGGAATCTTAATCATCCGGTTATTGCGAGTATCAAATCGCCAAACATTTTGATACGATCCGTAAGTTGGCGAATTTGGTTTGAATAGAGAATTACTTTCGTAAGAATAATATGTTTGTATAATAAAATCGGGATCGTGTGTGTCGCGTCTTAATCCCCGATTGAGTAAAATCCTCTCGAAAATGGAGTTAATTCGCTTGTCGAGAACCGAAAGCTCATCATTATTTTCGGCAAAATCATACGTGCGATATAGGTGCAATTTGGCATTCGGATTGACTTTGGTTTTGACGGGAATAACAAAACGTCTGTCCTGAACATCTTCGAGACTGTAGAATGCAAAAACCGATGACAGTTGCGCTTCGTTGATGGCATTCTTAAACCGACAATCCTTTAGTAAGGAAATTGTTTTAAAAGTGGTTTCCAGATTTCGAATGCTTAGAGTCATATCGCCGCTCCTCTCGGCAAACCAAGACATAATGGTTGAATAGGGTTTCAAAAAAGTGCCGTTGCCATTCACTTCGAGAATAATATCGTTTAATTTTAATCCGGCACGTGCTGCGGGCGATCCGGGTGTAACTTCCACCACAACCGGCTCGTTCTCGCCCCAATTGGGATTATTGCTGATCTCAAACCGAAAACCCAAATTGCAAGTTATTGCAGCATTTTGAGCAAATGAACTCAAACAAACCAGGATACCGAAAAATAAGGAAATAAAATACTTCATTCAAAAAAAATATTACAGATAAACACGTAGCGGTCGATATTTTTTAGATACGGCAAAGGTAATATTTTTTCGAAAAAAACCGATGATGAGTGCTTTTTAGCTTAAAATAAAACAAGTTTGTTTGTAATTTCTTTTAACTTTGTGCCACTCGAACAAATATCAAAAAAAACCAATATGATTATCGATAACTTATCCAATTCAAAACAATATTTATCACTTCACCCTCGTTTCGAAGAGGTTTTTTCGTATATTAATTCGCTCAATTGGAATAATCTTCCTATCGGAGTAGCCGAGTTGGACGGACAACAAATAAAAGTTATCACTTCTGAATCCGATATGAAAAGTCAAGACGAAGCGAAACTCGAAGTGCATCAAAAATTCATCGATATTCAAATTCCTGTGACAAAATCGGAGACCTTTGGCTGGCGTTCGCTCGATACACTGAAAAAAAGTATCGGCGGTTATGATGAAGAAAGGGATATCGAATTTTTTGACGATGAACCCACAACCTATATCACCGTACAACCCGGTGAATTTGCCATTTTCTTTCCCGGCGATGGACATGCTCCGTTAGTCGGCAACGGAATAATAAAAAAAATAATCGTGAAAGTAGCCGTATCATAACCATTTATAAAAAAATCAATATGCTCGACATCATCAAAAACGATCCGTGGCTCGAACCCTTCGAACAGGCTATACAAGGCCGATACGACTACGTCGTGAAACGTGAAAAAGATCTCACGCAAAACGGAAACATCACTTTATCGGATTTCGCCAACGGATATTTGTATTTCGGGCTTCACAAAACGGAAAGTGAATGGATTTTGCGCGAATGGGCACCCAATGCCGTCGAAATTTATTTGATCGGATCATTCAATAATTGGCAAAGACAAGAATCTTATAGATTTAAACGAATCGAAAATGGCGTTTGGGAAGTACGTGTTCCTCTCGACCAAATTCATCACCTCGACTATTATAAAATGCTGGTTGTTTGGGAAGGTGGATCGGGTGAACGAATCCCGGCTTGGTGTCAATATGTGGTACAGGATCCGGCTACTCATATCTTCAGCGCCCAAGTGTGGAATCCTCCAACACCTTATCAATTCGATATCGACCGATTCAAACCGGACACTTCCCCATTACTCATCTACGAATGCCATATCGGAATGGCAACCGAAGAGGAAAAAGTGGGGACTTATAATGAATTTCGCGAAAAAATTCTACCCCGAATCAAAGACAACGGGTACAATGCCATTCAAATCATGGCCATACAAGAGCATCCCTACTATGGATCGTTCGGCTATCATGTTTCCAATTTCTTTGCGCCATCGTCTCGTTTCGGAACTCCCGATGAGCTAAAGCACCTCATCGATGCCGCACACCAACTGGGGTTGGCCGTCATCATGGATATCGTGCATTCGCATGCCGTAAAAAACGAAGCCGAAGGCATTGCCCGCATCGATGGATCCTACGACCTTTATTTTCATTCCGATCCATCGCGCCGGAACCATTCGGCGTGGGATTCTCTTTGTTTCGATTACGGGAAAAACGAAGTTTTACATTTTCTTTTGTCGAATTGCAAATACTGGATCGAAGAATTCAAGTTCGATGGCTTTCGCTTCGACGGGGTTACTTCCATGATTTACCTCAGTCACGGATTGGGAGAAGCATTCACATCCTATACCGATTATTATAACTTGGGGCAAGATGGCGACGCTATTTGTTACCTCACGTTAGCCAATAAGCTCATCCACGAAGTGAATCCTTCGGCTGTTACCATTGCCGAGGAAGTGAGTGGAATGCCCGGATTGGCGCTAAAGTCTGAAGCAGGAGGCTACGGATTCGATTATCGGCTTGCAATGAACATTCCCGATTTTTGGATTAAGATGATCAAAGAGAGAAAAGACGAAGACTGGCATCCAACAGCTATATGGTGGGAAACAACCAATCGTCGGGCAGACGAAAAAACCATTTCTTACGTCGAAAGTCACGATCAGGCACTCGTGGGTGATAAAACGATTATTTTCCGATTGATCGACGCCGACATGTATTGGTTCATGTCCAAACTGGTGAGCAGTTCGCATCTGGTAGATCGTGGCATTGCCCTGCACAAAATGATTCGTCTGGTAACAGCCACAACCATTAATGGCGGGTATCTCAATTTTATGGGCAATGAGTTTGGTCATCCCGAATGGATCGATTTCCCTCGCGAAGGTAACGGATGGTCCTACAAATACGCTCGCCGTCAATGGCATTTGGCCGACGATCACAATTTGAAATATCATTACTTGGGCGATTTCGACAAAGCTATGCTCCGACTCATCAAATCGGTACATGATTTTCAAGCAACACCCATCATTAAAATTTGGGAGAAGGACGGTGATAATGTGCTTGCCTACATACGTCAAGACTTGCTTTTTGTCTTCAATTTCCACCCTGTTACATCGTTTAGCGATTACGGCATTTTAGTGCCACAGGGGGAATATAAAGTCATTCTCGACACAGACAATCCGGATTTCGGGGGCTTTGGATTGAATGACGACAGCATTCCCCACTTCACTCAATTCGATCCGCTTTACGCTCCCGACAATAAGGGTTGGCTGAAACTATACTTGCCCGCCCGTACGGCTTTTGTCATGAAAAAAGTCGATTAAATAAAATCAAAATAGAACATATCGATGAAATTATATCCATTTAAGTTTGAACCGATTTTAAAACCTGTGATTTGGGGAGGATCAAGACTCTGCGAATTTAAAAATATAAAACCCGTAAAAGACGGAATTGGCGAGAGTTGGGAGATATCGGGTGTCAAGGGTTCTATTTCGGTAATATCGGATGGTGACCTGAAAGGGGTGTCTCTTTCGGAATTACTTCTCGGCGGCAAAGAACAACTGGTGGGGAAAAAAGTATATGAAAAATACGGTAATACATTCCCCTTGCTGATCAAGTTTATCGATGCTCGCGACGATCTTTCCATACAAGTACACCCGGATGATCGATTGGCAAAACAACGACATAATTCCTTCGGGAAAACCGAAATGTGGTATGTCATCAATGCTGCACCCGATGCTTATCTCTATTCCGGATTTCAAAAAAGCATAACTCCCGATGAATATGTGGAAAGAGTAAAGAACAATACTTTTACCGAAACACTTCAGAAATATTACGTGAAACCGGGTGATGTATTTTTTCTGCCCGCAGGACGCGTTCATGCCATCGGAACAGGATGTTTTATTGCCGAAATACAGCAAACATCGGACATAACCTATCGCATCTACGATTACAATCGCAAAGATGCCGACGGCAATACACGCGAACTGCACACCGACCTGGCAAAAGATGCCATCGACTATACGGTATATCCAACTTACAAAACAGAATACCTGCCCACTCCCAATCATCCGGTTCAACTTGCTTCGTGCAATTACTTCACGACGAATCTTCTCGATCTCAGTCTGGAAATTAACCGAGATTACAGCTTGTTGGATTCGTTCGTCATTTTTATTTGCATTGACGGCTCCTGTCAGATTACTGACGACAAAGGCAATTCGGTTGTGTTGAAACAGGGAGAAACGCTGCTCATCCCTGCCGACACAAATTCGGTGAACGTAAAACCAAGCGCATCTGTCAAGCTGCTCGAAACATACATATAAATAGGTGAAAAATGCGTGGAATATTATTGGTTAATCTTGGCACTCCTGCGAGTTGCAAAAAAGAGGACGTTCAGCGATTTATCTGCGATATGCTTTCGGACCCACTCGTCTCGGGACTTCCCGAATGGCAGTCGAAATTTTTGGCAAAAAACATCATAGCTCCGCTTTCGTCATCCAAATCGCTCGAAAAATACAAATTGATATGGAGAAAAGAAGAACCCAAAATCTCTCCGCTGCTATATCACATGCAGCAGCTCGCAGCCGAACTCGAATCGCGGAAAGGATTGCCGGTTGAAATTGCCATGCGATACGGCGAGCCTGATGTGACACAAGCTATTGATTCACTCGAAAGAAAATGTCCGTTACTGCATGAGTTAATCGTATTCCCAATGTATCCTCAATATGCGCAATCAACCACTCAAACCGCAATTGACGAAATAGGACGCGTGTTTTATAAGCATCCACACTCCTTTCGGCTGAAATTCGTAAAATCCTATTACAATCATCCGGCTTACCTTCACGCATTGGCTGCTCGGGCCAAACCTTATATCGAGAAAGGATTCGATAAATTCGTATTTTGCTACCACAGTTTGCCCATCAAACAGGTGGAAAGTGCGTGGAAAAAGGGCAGAGAATTTGATTACGTATATCAATTGAAAGAAACGAACCGACTTGTGTCCAACGAATTAGGAATTTCTGTCAACGAACAAATTTTGCTCTATTCTTCACAGCGCGGCAACGGATGGCTCAAACCTTTTCTTTCAACGGACATCGACAGTTTGCCTCGACAAGGCTGGAAACGAATCATAATTATGGCACCGGGATTCACGGTGGATAACATGGAAACACTCTATGACATCGATATTCAGGCAAGACAACTCTTCATGGCTGCCGGTGGCGAAGAGTTCACATTCGTTCCTTCACTAAATAGTTGTGACGAGTGGATCGAGGCTCTTTGGAAAATTATTTCGGGATATTAGTATTTGATATTCTTGAAAAGCACTCGGTTTTCGCGCAATTCATTCAAACGTTTTAGCAGTTCGTCCCGAGTGAGTGTGGCGATGTTATCGTTCTCGACATTCGAAATCAACGTAAGCAAAATACGCAAATCTTCATCCGAAAGTTGTTGTGCAATTTCGTCGAAAGGTTCTTTTTCTCCTATTTCGAATCGGATAAAAGCCAGCCTCGATTTGGCTGACGGGTAACTCGGATCCATTTCGAGCAACTGCTCCAGATATTCGGCAGCCTGCTCATACTTATCGCGTGCAACACTCACATTTGCCAGTCTGTCGATTACCGTTTCGTTATCGGGCATGTAAAGGGCTGCTTTCATATAAGCTGTTTCAGAAGCAGCAAAATCTCCCTTGTAAAACATCAGTTCGCCCTCGAGCATGTAAAACTCAAAGGTGTCTCTTTCGTCATCGGGTATCTTTTCATAAGTTTTCAGGGCTTGGTCATAATCCTGCTTCAGCAGATAAACATGCGCTTTGCGCACCAAAATGCCTTTCGACCCGAATTTTTCTTCTTTACGCGAAATCACGTCCATCATCCGGTCATATTGCTCCATTGCTTCGTATCCTTCGAACAGCGAATCGTAGAGCGATTCATCGTCGGGCGATTTTCTCAAACATTCCTCAAAAACTCGTATAGCCTCTTCCACATTCTCATTCAAATAAAGTGAAAATGCTTTCATCTTTAGAACCGATACGTCATTCTCATTAATCGTGAGGGCAAAATCGAATGCATCGATAGCTTTATCGAATTGCTCATTCATCGAATAAAGCTTTCCGATATTTGCCCAACCTTCGAATGAGTAAGGATCTACGTCGAGCAGACGGTTGTTATATTCGATGGCTTTGTCGAAATCTCCGGCCATTTCGTTGGCATAGGCCAAATCAATCAAAACATCCACATTCGAAGGATCGAGCGAAAGCGCCTGCTCCAAAAAAAGCCTGGCTTTGTCGAAAAGTTCGAGATCGTTGAAAATATATCCAACTTCCGACACAAATGTAAACAATTCTTCAACCGAAATGTCTTGTAGCAAAATCTGATCAATAATAGCTTCGGCTTCGGCTTCGCGATTCAAATGATAAAGCGTTTCTATTTTCAGCAGTGCAAGATCGATATTTCCATCGTCGCTAATGTGCTGCAAATAGGAATAGGCCTCTTCATACTTTTCCGAAAAAACCAGTTTTTTAGCATATTGCGTCATAATCTCGGGACTGCCCGGATGCATTTTCATCCCCTGCTCTATCAGCGCTTCGGCTTCATCCATATCGCCCATTTCGGCATAATAGTCGATCAGCAACGAAAACTCGTCGGCATCCAGATACATGCTTTTGCCAAATGCCCGCATCTGTTCATATTTTTCAATCAACTCATTGATGTCGAGATCGTCGTTCTCGTCCATACTTTTTCTCTCCCTGCTAATTTCTGTTTTATAAATATAAACTACAGAAAAACTTCGTAAATATCAATATATAAATGCTATATGTATCCGATTAGTTTCTTGGCTGCTGCTTTTTCCACGAATCCTTCAACGATACCGTACGGTTGAAAACCAAATGGTCGGGTGTAGAATCCTTATCGACATTAAAATAGCCGATGCGCTGGAATTGAAAACTGTCGAGCGGTTTCGCCTCTTTCAAATAAGCTTCTACTTTGCAGTTCTGTTTGATGATCAGCGACTCGGGATTGAGCAGATCGCGAAAATCACAATCTTTTTCTTCCGAAGGATTTTCCACCAAAAACAATCGGTCATACAATCGCACTTCGGCATCAAGGCAATGATTGACAGATACCCAGTGAATTGTACCCTTTACCTTACGATTGGCTTCGGGCATGCCGCTGCGTGTATTCGCATCGTATTCGGCATAAACTTCCGTAACGACACCGTTCTCATCCTTTTTGCAACCGGTACAACGTACAATATAAGCGTTTTTCAATCTTACTTCGTTGCCGGGTGTCAGGCGAAAATAGTTTTTCGGAGCCTCTTCCATGAAGTCATCGCGTTCTATCCACAATTCGCGACCGAAATGCACCTGACGGCTTCCCATCGATTCGTCTTCGGGATTATTGATTGCCTCAACCATTTCTCCCGCTCCTTCGGGATAGTTCGTCAGAATCAACTTCACGGGATCAATCACTCCCGAAACGCGCATGGCACGCTTGTTGAGATCTTCGCGAATGCTGTGTTCGAGCAGCGAAACATCAATGAGTCCGTCATATTTTGTATAACCGATATCGTCGATAAAATTGCGAATAGATTCGGGCGTATATCCCCGACGACGCAAACCGCAAATAGTTGGCATGCGCGGATCATCCCATCCGGCTACGAGTTTTTCCTGCACCAGTTGCAGCAATTTACGCTTGCTCATCATCGTGTAGGTCATATTCAGCCGGTTGAATTCGATCTGTCGCGGACGATAATCGCCGGTAGCAAACTGATCGAGAAACCAGTCGTAAAGCGGACGATGCACTTCGAATTCCAATGTGCAGAGCGAATGGGTAACTCCCTCGAAATAGTCGGACTGCCCGTGTGCAAAATCGTACATGGGATAAGCTTTCCATTGCGTGCCGGTGCGATGATGAGGAATATGGATCACCCGATACATGATGGGATCGCGGAAGTGCATGTTTGGCGAAGCCATGTCGATTTTGGCGCGGAGCACCATTTTCCCTTCGGGAATTTCGCCGCTGTTCATCTTGTAGAACAATTCGAGCGATTCTTCCACGGGACGGTCGCGGTAGGGACTGTTGATGCCGGGAACAGTGGGCGAACCTTTTTGCCGGGCTATCTCTTCGGCCGTTTGTTCATCCACATAAGCCTTACCTTCCTTGATGAACCGAACCGCCAAATCCCAAAGCTGCCCGAAATAATCGGAAGCATAAAACACATTTTCCCAGTGAAAACCAAGCCATCGGATATCTTCCATAATGGAATCGACATATTCTACATCTTCTTTCACAGGATTGGTATCGTCGAACCGAAGGTTGCAGATGCCGTTATACTTTTCGGCAATACCGAAATCGAGGCAAATTGCCTTGGCGTGCCCTATGTGAAGATAACCGTTGGGTTCGGGCGGAAAGCGTGTTTGTATGCGACCGCCGTTCTTACCTTCCTGCAAGTCTTTTTCCACAATCTGTTCGATGAAATTGAGATTTCGCTTCGATTCTTCCTTGTTGAGATTTTCTGTTGCTGACATGACTTATATTTTTTTTGCTCGATTGTTTTGTTTGATTGAAAAAAATGCTGATATAGTTCGCAAATTAGTCATTTAATAGTTTGTTGACCTCCAACTTTAATTTTGGCAGATGACGAACGATGATACCCCAAACAATTTCGTCATCTATTTTATCGTATCCGTGAATGACTCGATTTCGAAGTCCAATGATTTGCTTTTTGGAAGAAATAGGAATTGCCGGATCCACCTTATCCAGTTTATTCATCGCTTCACCCATTATTTCGAACTCTCTTTCTACGGCACGGCGAAGCATCTTGTTTTGCATGTACGCCGAGAAATCTTTCTTATCTCCGATAAAAGTTTCTATTGAAACCAGCGATTGCTGTATATCGAAAAGATATTTTTTGACCATTTCATCCATAAAGTTTCACTTTGGTTCGATTGATAGATTCTATGAAATGCGGGTTAGATAAGGATTTTTCCGTTATCAGATCGACATCTCGCTGAAAAATTTCTTCCATTTTGTCTGCCACAACAAAATAATTGTCGGCATAGTCGCCGTAATCCATCGGATAAAAATCGATTAGCAAATCAACATCGCTCGATTCGGAAAACTTGTCGGTGCATACAGAACCAAAAGCAAAAAGAGACCTCACATGGTAAGTTTTGCAAACCTCCGTTATCCTTTCTATATTATCTTGTAAAATCGATTTCATTACTCTTTTTTCTGTTTGGGTGCTTTATTTCATTCTTTTTAAATCGAAACCCGTGCATAGGGAGCTACCTCTTTACCACAAAATTCGCCGTCGAGATACTTATAATATCCGGTGATGGCTACCATTGCCGCATTATCGGTGGTGTAGGCAAACTTGGGAATATGAATTTTCCACCCATAACGACGACTATGTTCTTCGAAAGCCCCACGCAGGCCCGAATTGGCCGAAACGCCACCCGCAACGGCAACCTCATCGATATTTAAATCTTTGGCAGCACGCACGAGTTTATCCGTCAAAATATCGATAATGGTTTTTTGTAACGAGGCACACAAGTCTTCCTTGTTTTTTTCGATGAAATCGGGATCATTTTTCAATTCGTCACGCAAAAAATAGAGAAACGAGGTTTTCAATCCGCTGAAACTGTAGTTGTAGCCTGCCACATGAGGTTTGCTGAACGTAAAACGTTCGGGGTTTCCCGACTTGGCGAGTTTATCCACAATCGGACCTCCGGGATAACCCAGTCCCATCACCTTTGCGCATTTGTCGAAAGCTTCGCCGGCAGCATCGTCGATGGTTTGGCCGATGATTTCCATATCGTTGTAGGATTTCACGAGCACGATTTGCGAATTTCCACCCGAAACGAGCAGACACAGAAACGGAAAATTCGGTTGATTCCTGTCCTCCGGCGTTTCCTTGATGAAATGTGCCAACACATGCGCCTGCAAGTGATTGACTTCGATCATGGGCACATTGAGCGCCGACGATAAACCTTTGGCAAACGAAGTGCCAACAAGCAGCGAGCCCAACAAACCGGGTCCTCGAGTAAATGCGATGGCCGAAATTTCGTTTTTTGCGACGCCGGCCTGCTTCAGTGCATCATGCACTACGGGAATAATATTTTGTTGATGTGCGCGCGAAGCGAGTTCGGGAACCACACCTCCATAACGTTCGTGCACAGCCTGCGTGGTGATGACGTTCGACAAAATCACTCCATCACGAATGACAGCTGCCGATGTGTCATCACACGAAGATTCTATACCTAATATGGTGATCATCTCATTCAATTGTTTTTGGTTGTCGAAGATTCATTTTTCCCCATGATTTGGTGCAATATGTCCGGATTTCGATGACTATCCCAAATCGTTAGAATGACAATCTCAAACTCCTTTATTTCGTAAATAATTAAATAGTCCGATACTATTTTAACCCGTATGTTTTCGATATCCGTTGATCTTCCGATGTTGGGATAGGCAATTATCAATCAAATCGCCTCCTTGAACAAACGATTAAGTTTTCTGCTGTATAAGTTCGATTTGTTTCTATTGTTCCAATACGAAAATATTCGTTTCCTGTCGTCTTGGGCTAATTTAGACCAAATCACTCTCCTATCCATGATTCGATATCCTTGTCTGCATCTTCGTCCGACAAAAAATCGCCCTTTTCGTATTGCTCTCTTGCCATATCGATTGCTGTTTTTTGATCTTGCGACAGACGATAGGAAGGATGTAAATCATTCTCATGTGAAACGTATTGAAACAGCTCTTCCAATAATTCCTCATTATCTGATTTACGAATCGCATCGATCAATTTTTTTCGAGTAGATATAATCATTTCCGTTTTTATTAATTCCATTTTTCGAATCGAAACCCTGAGGCAGGGCTTTTCGGCCAAATTCGTCTCAAAGGTATTTGCAATAACCAATGTTAGCAACGCTTGGCGAATTACTATGCTTCAATAAATATGCAAAGATAACACAAAAAAAGCGTATGATGAACAGAGTTATTCATACGCTTCAAAATTGGAAACATCCGATGCAAAATCATTCAGAAATTTTCCCAACTTCAAACGCCTTTCATCAACGCTTCTTTGAGTTGAGGCTTATCCTCAAGGGCGATGTCGGCCGCACGCCAAAAACGGCGCATATAGGTTTCGAGAGCATGCAGTGCCTCGTCTTTTTTGCGGGTAGCTTCCTGCGATTCGCCTGTCTCGCGATAATATTCGCTGTATGCGGCATCCATCGAAGGCAAAAGTTCCTTAGCAGCGGTCAGTTCGTCAGTCGTCAACTTTACTTGATTCACCGACTGCAGATATGCTTCGTTAGTCAGAAGTGTGTCATAAAAATGGCCAACCTCGTTTCGCCAATCTGCATAAACGGTTGCGGGACTGACATTGATACCCAAATTTTTGACAGCATCCGGATCATCGAGAAAAGCAAAGAGTGCTTTCTTGCGATGTGCTCTGAAAAGTGCGCTAACCTTCGATCTGATCTCTTTAAAAGCAGCGGAAGCTGCGCTTTCTTCTCCTTTTTCGTCTTGCTGCAAATTCAATGCGGCTTCTACATTTGCTATCAACGATTTGCCTTCGGAAATTTTGGCTGCGTCGTATCCCAGTTCGGCCATCTCTGCGGCAATCTCGGGTTGGGTTTCAACGTTAGTTAATGCTACGCGCGATTTGAGGATAAAATTGGCTTGTGAATCTTTCAGACTTGTGCTCATACAATTAATTTTTAGATAAAATTATAATTTATAGCACAAATCTAAAAAAAATGGATGAACCTTTCAAGCAAAATCATATTTTTTTCGCTTCCCCTACTTTTTTATGGCTTTCCCCTGACTTTTTGCAATCATTTCCGGAGTTTATGGTATAACTTCTGTTCAAAATGGGCATCTTCTTGACATTATCACACCAATCACCGACAAAATGTATTATCTACCATCGATATTCGTACTCATTCAACTGTTTTTTGCCCAACTTCTATACATTTTGCTATCGATTCCTCCAAAAAGCATGGTTTCGGCGCATGATCGAATTTCTATTTCTGCCCATCGGCATCTTTCTGCCGCGCTATGGCAACTTTCGATACCTCACACGCTTGGGTTCTTCGTTGCCGAGACGCATTTTCTTGTTTTCCTCGTATTCGCTGTATGTGCCTTCAAAGAAGAAAACTTCCGAGTTGCCTTCGAATGCGAGGATGTGTGTGCAGATGCGGTCCAGAAACCACCGGTCGTGGGAGATGACCACGGCACAGCCGGCAAAATTTTCGAGTCCTTCTTCCAATGCACGAAGCGTGTTCACATCGATGTCGTTGGTAGGTTCGTCGAGCAACAGCACATTGGCACCGGCTTTGAGCGTGAGCGCCAGGTGCAGTCGGTTGCGCTCACCACCCGAAAGTACGCCGCACAGTTTTTCCTGATCGGCTCCGGTGAAGTTGAAGCGCGAAAGATAAGCCCGAGCATTAATTTCGCGACCACCCACACGAATAAATTCACTACCGCCTGACACCACCTGATAAACGGTTTTGGCCGGATCGATGGCTTCGTGCGACTGATCGACGTAAGCGATAACCACTGTTTCGCCCACTTCGAACGTGCCGGCATCGGGTTTTTCCATTCCCTGAATCAATCGGAACAGTGTAGTCTTGCCGGCGCCGTTCGGCCCGATCACACCGACAATTCCGTTGGGAGGAAGCACAAAATTCAAATTGTCGAACAATAGTTTGTCACCGAAAGCCTTTGCCACGCCGTGCGCTTCAATCACCTTGTTACCCAATCGCGGACCATTGGGAATAAATATCTCGAGTTTTTCTTCACGTTCTTTCTGATCCTGATTCAGCAACTGCTCATAGGAATTCAAACGGGCTTTGCCCTTTGCCTGTCGCGCTTTGGGTGCCATGCGAATCCAATCCAACTCGCGTTCGAGCGTTTTGCGACGCTTGCTCGCCTGTTTCTCTTCCTGCTCCATTCGACGCGTTTTCTGTTCGAGCCACGACGTGTAATTTCCTTTCCACGGAATGCCTTCGCCTCGGTCGAGCTCGAGAATCCATCCGGCCACATGATCGAGAAAATAGCGATCGTGCGTAATGCAGATCACCGTTCCCTTGTATTGTTGCAAATGCTGTTCGAGCCAATCGATAGACTCGGCATCGAGGTGGTTGGTGGGCTCGTCGAGCAACAGCACATCGGGCTCCTGCAGCAGCAACCTACACAGTGCCACACGGCGACGTTCGCCTCCCGAAAGCTGCGTTACGGGCTGATCTTCGGGCGGACATCGCAATGCATCCATCGCGCGTTCGAGGCGATTATCGATATTCCATGCATCTACGGCATCCAGCTTGTCCTGCAATTCGGCTTGTCGGGCAAAAAGTTGATTCATCTTGTCCTCGTTTTCGTAATATTCGGGCAATCCGAATTTCAAGTTGATATCTTCGTATTCTTTCAGCAAATCCATTACCGGTTGCACGCCTTCGCGCACCACGTCTATCACCGTTTTGTCGGGATCGAGTTTTGGGTCTTGTTCCAGATAGCCCACCGAAAAACTTTTATCGGAAACCACCTCGCCCTGGTATTCCTTGTCGATGCCGGCAATGATTTTTAACAAGGTAGATTTCCCCGAGCCATTGAGCCCGATAATGCCAATTTTGGCACCATAAAAAAACGAGAGGTAAATATCTTTCAATACTTGTTTGTGAGGCGGAAACGTTTTGCTGACTCCCACCATCGAGAAAATAATTTTTTTGTCGTCGGCCATTGAATAAATGTCAATTTTTTTTTGGTTAAATGTGTAAAGATATCGTTATGTGTGTAGCGTCGGTCCGTGATGCTGATGTCGTCATTCAAATCGTCAAAAAAAATAGTTGTTGACCATCCTATTGCCGATACAAATTCCAACGCCGGATCTTCGACGATTTGCACTATTTTTTTTAGATAAATTCTTAAGGGTTCATCTGTAAATTTCTTTCTTTGCAGCCAGCAAGGTGTTTTTCAATAAAGACACGATGGTCATCGGCCCTACTCCACCCGGAACGGGCGTAATGAAAGAACATTTGGGGGCTACTTCATCAAATGCCACATCGCCGGTGAGTTTGAACCCCGATTTTGTTTTTGTGCTTGGCACCCGAGTCGTACCCACATCGATCACCACCGCACCTTCCTTCACCATATCTGCTTTCAAAAATTCGGGCGAACCAAGCGCCGCAATGATGATATCTGCCTGAACGCAAATTTCTTTAATATTCTTCGTTCGACTATGGCATACAGTTACCGTGCAATCTCCGGGATAAGATTTCTGAAGCATCAGCATGGATACGGGTTTGCCGACGATGTTGCTCCTACCCAACACGACGCAATGTTTGCCTCGAGTCTCGATCTTGTAACGTCGCAACAATTCTACGATACCCGAAGGTGTAGCCGACAGAAAACACGGCAATCCGATAGCCATTCTTCCTACGTTGACGGGATGAAATCCGTCCACATCCTTGCGATAATCGATGGCTTCGGTGATCTTGTTTTCGGAAATATGTTCGGGCAGTGGCAACTGAACAATAAACCCGTCCACGTCATCGTCGTTATTCAATCGTTCGACGCACGAAAGTAGTTCGTCTTCCGACACATTTTCTTCGAAACGGATCAGAGTAGATTTAAAACCCACTTCTTCACAAGCTCTCACTTTGTTGGCTACATACGTTTCGCTTCCCCCATCGTGCCCGACGAGAACGGCAGCCAAATGAGGTGTTTTTTTCCCTTCCGATTTCAGTCGAACCACTTCTTCGGCAATCTCCAATTTTATTTGAGCCGAAACAGCTTTTCCATCAATTATCTGCATGATAAACGTAAATTAAATATGATTTTAGCGCCGCCTAACGTTTCTGCTCATCTGTTTAACTCCGCCTGTAGTCATCATGCGCATCACCTTGCGGGTTTCGTCAAACTGTTTGATGAGTTTGTTCACCTCCTGTACGTTGGTTCCGCTTCCTTTGGCAATACGTGCGCGACGGCTTCCGTTCAAAATTTCGGGATGAGAGCGTTCTTCGGGCGTCATGGAATGAATGATGGCTTCAATGCTTTTAAAAGCATCGTCATCAATATCAAGATCTTTTATCTGCTTACCTACTCCCGGAATCATCGATGCAAGATCTTTCAAATTTCCCATTTTCTTAATTTGCTGTATTTGGGAAATAAAATCGTTGAAATCGAATTGATTTTTGGCTATCTTTTTTTGCAGGCGTCGAGCTTCTTCTTCGTCATATTGTTCTTGAGCCTTTTCAACCAGCGAAACAATATCGCCCATGCCCAAAATACGATCGGCCATGCGTTCGGGGTGAAAAACATCTATAGCGTCCAGTTTTTCCCCTGTGCCGACAAACTTGATAGGTTTGTTTACAACCGAACGGATGGAAAGTGCCGCTCCACCTCGCGTGTCACCATCGAGTTTGGTGAGGACAACACCGTTGAAGTCGAGCCGATCGTTGAATTCCTTTGCCGTATTTACGGCATCCTGACCGGTCATGGCATCTACTACGAACAATATTTCCTGTGGATTGACGGCTTTCTTGATCGATTCGATCTCGTTCATCATCTGTTCGTCGATCGCCAAGCGACCGGCAGTATCGATGATTACAACATCTTTTCCGTGCTGTTTGGCATACTGGATGGCGTTTTGAGCAATTTTGACCGGATTTTTGTTTTCTTCTTCCGAATAAACCGATACATTTATCTGTTCGCCCAATACTTTCAATTGTTCGATAGCTGCCGGACGATACACGTCGCCGGCAACCAGAAGCGGGTTTTTCCCACGTTTCGATTTGAGCATATTGGCCAATTTGCCCGAAAACGTAGTCTTACCCGAACCTTGCAAACCCGCCATCAAGACTACTGCCGGATTGCCCTTGATATTGATATCGGTCGCCGAACCACCCATCAGTGCGGCAAGTTCATCGTGAACGATTTTCACCATCAATTGTTCGGGCTTCACCGCAGTGAGTACATTCTGTCCGAGAGCTTTCTGTTTTACATTTTCGGTAAATTCCCTCGCTGTTTTGTAATTGACATCGGCGTCGAGCAATGCACGACGCACTTCCTTTAGTGTCTCGGCAACGTTAATTTCAGTAATTCGACCTTCGCCTTTCAGTATTTTAAGCGATCTTTCGAGCCTGTCTGTTAAATTTTCGAACATGATTTGGGTTGTTTTATTTTTTGCACAAAGGTAATAAAATAGACGTGTCCTACAAAGTAGCTTTTGATATGGATATTCCAATCATGCAATATGTTTGTTTTGCAGTCATAGCCGGGTGTTCTCGTTCGATCTTGACGACTGCGATCATAACAAAAAAAGAGAGGAGATAAAATCCCCCCACTCTAAAATGATTTTTAAAATATTCAATCATCAACCTCATCTCTCATTCACATTCTTCCGCTTTTGCAATTGTGATGTTTTGTCAATAAAATTGCACTATATTTCCCCGTGAGCTTTTTGCAGGATATCAATCTCTCCGTTTCAGCGGATTAGTTGTGTGTTCTTGAAGTGAAAATTCATCGATTCGGCAACAAAATTGCCCCGTCAGAAATGTAGAAACCACGACTTTTGCGACGGACATGCTTTCTTCACACCAAAATGACCGGTCACGACAGGTCAATCGTGTCATTTCGAAGTAAAAACGGGTGGTCATTCATCGCCGAACGTGTCATCTTTGGGTGAAGATGACGATCCGAATAGTTTTCACACTACATATAAAGAGCTTATAGATTCGTTGTTGCATACCCGTTGTATGGATTCGGCAAACATATCTGCAACCGAAAGAATCTTAACTTTTTCCGATTTTTTCGAATATGGAATACTATCGGTAAAGATAATTTCTGTCAACTGGGATTGATCTACACGCAGGGAAGCCGGATCGGACATCACGGCGTGACTTGCTATTGCTCTCACCGAACGCGCACCTTTTTCAATCATCAGATTTGCAGCTTTGGTGATAGTTCCGGCGGTATCTACTATATCATCCACCAAAAGGATATCCATTCCTTCAACCTCGCCAATCACTTGCATATCCGAAATTTCGTTGGCTTTTTTACGGAGTTTGTAGCAAATCACCATCGGGCAACCCAAAAATTTGGCATAAGCACTTGCACGCTTGGTTCCTCCTACGTCCGGCGTGGCTATAACCAAATTATCCAAGTCGAGAGACTTTACATATTCTAAAAACACGCCTGAAGCATAGAGATGGTCAACCGGAACATTAAAAAATCCCTGAATTTGATCGGCATGCAAATCCATTGTAATCAATCGGCTGATTCCCGCAATACTAAGCACATCGGCAATAAGTTTTGCTCCAATGCTGACACGAGGCTTATCTTTACGATCTTGACGCGCCCACCCAAAATAAGGGATGACAGCCACGATAGATTTTGCCGAAGCTCGCTTTGCGGCGTCAATCATCAGCAAAAGTTCCATCAAATTGTCTGAATTAGGAAATGTCGATTGAATAAGAAAAACTTGTTTTCCCCGAATCGATTCTTCGTAAGAAACTGCAAATTCACCATCGGCAAAATGCTCGATGATCATGTTTCCAAGTGGACAACCTAAGCTGTTGCAAACTTTTTCGGCAAAATAGCGGGATTTGGTTCCCGAAAAAATTTTAAATGGTCTTTCTTGCATGTCTTTGTTATTGATAAAAACGGATTTTCTCTTTAGTGAGATTGTTTTATGGATGAAATGGTTTTCGCATGCAAAAGTACAAAAAGTAAATTCAAAAGAAACTGTTTACAAAAAAGAAATTTTATAGATTTCGCCATCGTTGGCAGCAAGCCTCACTTTGAATGGTGAAAAGTAGTTGAAAACAAATTTATCTTCATTGTCGGCCAATAAGGGCATGGCTTGGCAATTACCGGGAATGTCGAATCCAAAAAAACGAAATACGTCATCGGGCGTATATACTGTAATAGTTTCATCCTTTTCAGAAAAATTGGCCACAACAATCAAAAAATCTTTACCGTCGCTTCGCGCAAATGCATATTGTTTCATCGAATTAAAACCCTGATTTTCGTAATTAGCCGACATCAGATCGTAGAACAAACCTTCCGAAAGAGCGTTTTGTTGATTACATAACACTACAAGTTTTTTATAAAAAGATTGAAGTTCGATTTCCTCTTCAGTCAATAATTCGCTGTTCCACTTTCCATTATTGTTCCACCTTCTGATTTTTTCGATTGACCAATAATCATAAATGCTTGTACGTCCGTTCCGTCCGCTAAAACCCTCTTCATCCATTCCGGGTTCTCCCAATTCCTGACCAAAATATACCATTACGGGATTCACATTGATGCATGATGTAACAATCATGGCCGCTTTCCCTTTTTTGCCGTCCTTCAAAAAGTAATCGGAAGCGATGCGTTGCTCATCATGATTTTCCATGAAATTGATCATGTGATGTTGAATATCTCCGACTTGATTGAGGGCAAAAGTGATATCGGATGCGGGTCGATATCCACAGGCAACATCCCGAAGCACATCGTACAGTCCGACTTTGTCATACAGGTAGTCGAAAGTATTATCCGACAAATAGTTGCGATATTCCGAAGGATTATAGGTCTCGGCAATAAAAATGATATTGAAATATTTGGATTTTATTTGAGGAATGACCCATTTCCAAAATTGCAGCGGAACCATTTCGGCCATGTCGCATCTGAATCCGTCCACTTTTCTCGAAGCCCAAAACAAAAGCACGTCCCGCATCTTTATCCAAGTATCGGGAATGGGAGAAAAATATGATGCTCGTCCATTCAAGTAATCGATGCCATAATTGAGTTTCACGGTTTCATACCAGTCGTATGGCGAAGGCGAATTTGTAAAACAATCGTTTCCGGTAGCTTTTGCGGGAAATTCGGTATAAGTGATCCGTTGATTTTTTCTCTTAATCCGGCTAAGATCTAAGGCTTGATCGGGGATATAATAAAAATTGTTTTGGGGATGAAATGCCAAACTTTTATCGTCGTCAGCACCAAAATCGGCAATTGAGGGTGGTTTTGCGATTGATTGATAATTTCTTGCCAAATGATTCGGAACGAAATCGATAATAACTTTTAGGCCGGCTTTATGCGTTCGATTTATTAAACTATCAAATTCATCGAGCCTTTTATCGATATCTACCGATAAGTCGGGATCTACATCATAATAATCTCTTACGGCGTAGGGTGAACCGGCTTTGCCTTTCACAATTTCGGGATATTGATGCGGAATACCGTATTTTTCGTAATTAGTGGCCGTGGAATGTGCTAAAACTCCTATATACCAAATATGTGTATATCCGAAATCGGAAAGTTTTTTCAATACATTATCACTGATGTCGTTGAATTTTCCCGAACCATTTTCCCAAATCTCTCCGTTTTTTAGGTTCGTGTTTATTTTATTTCCAAAAAGACGTGTAAAGATTTGATATACAAAGATTTTTTTTTTCATAATAGTGAGGTTTGATTTATCCATCGATTTATTTTCGATTCCAATTCTTTATGACGAAGACAACGACGGATAATATGTTTGCTTTTGGGCTCATCCATTTTTGATGACGCCGTTTCATAGCCGATTTTTTTAATTTCCTTTAAATTATTGATATCGAATATTGTAAATTTGTCGAGCCCTTCCATTTCGATCAAAATATCGCACAATTTTTTATCAATCAATGTATTTGAGTTTGACATCAAGTTGAATGTTCGTTCCACCATTTTTTTTATTCCGGCATCTTCGCAATAAGGCATCAAAGAATTGACGTTGATGGCTATTACATATTTGCATTGTTCTCTGATCACCGACACCGGAAGATTTTTGAATAGTCCGCCATCAACATAAGGGATTCCATCGATATATTGTGGCTGAAAAAATACCGGAATTGAGCAAGAAGCAATAACTGACTCAATCAATTGATTGCCTTGATAAAAACTCACCGTACGGGCACGCTTCCAATCTGTGACAACGCTTATAAACGGAATTTGGAGATCTTCGAAGGTTCTGGCTCTTAAATTTTTCTTTAAAAAATGAAACAGCCCCGAGGTTTTGAAAAAACCCTGTTTGGGCATAGAAAAACCTATAAATTCGCGAAACTCTTTACCTGTAAAAAGATCGGCTATTTCATCGGGGTGAAAGCCGTCTGCATAAAATACTCCGGCCAAAGCACCGGCACTCGTTCCGGCAATTACATGTGGTTTTAATCCTTTCGATTCGAGAACGTTCAACGCGCCTAAATGAGCAAATCCTTTTGCTCCTCCACCACTCAATGCGTATCCGGTGTGAAATTTGTAATTCATTCCAAATAATGACATATTCTATAAATTTGAATACGAATACAAAAATGCAACTTTTTTTCGAATTTATCAATCGAATTCATTTTCAGTTGTGCTATGCAAAACAACAAAGAATCTCGAATAAAGAATTATGTTTTACATTGCATATTAAGCTCGTTCAAAAGTTGGAGAATAGTTTTATGCAGAATTGGGTGAATGTAATCGGGAGCAATTTCGGCTAATGGTTCCAAAACAAATCTTCGCGTATGCAGAAGTGGATGAGGAATAGTTAATTCGGGAGTATCGATTACAAGATCATCGGCAAGCAATATGTCGATATCGATAATGCGATCGGAATATATTCCATTATTGCTTTTGGAAGTTCTACCGATCAGTTTTTCTATAAATTGCGTCTCTACGAATGCTGAATACACGTCCATACTACATTCCACTTCGCAAGCCGAATTTAAGAAATAATTTACCGATTCGAATCCTTGCGGATTCGTAATATAAAAAGCAGATCGGGAAATAATTTTCCCGATCCGTTTTTCTATTTCAGAATACGCATTCAGTATATTCTCTTTTTTAAATCCTAAATTTGAACCAAAGCCGAGAAACAATCTTAGCATGAATGCTCAATTTAATCGATTATCAGCATCGCATCACCATAAGCGCCAAAACGATATTTTTCGTCAATGGCCACCTGATAAGCATTCATCACCAGGTCATATCCCCCAAAAGCCGTTGTCATCATTAGCAATGTTGAATATGGCATGTGAAAATTGGTTACAAGCGATTTGGCTAAGACAAATTCGTAAGGTGGAAATATAAATTTGTTGGTCCATCCCTCTTTGGGTTTTAAATGTCCTGAGGGAGTAACGGTAGTTTCGAGAGCACGTAGTACCGATGTGCCTACGGCACAAATATTGCGCCCTTCGTCGAAAGCCTTGTTGACACGCTCGCAAAGTTCCTCCGATATGCTGAATTGTTCCGAATCTATTTTATGCTTGGTCAAATCTTCGACGTCAATGTCGCGATAAGCTCCCAATCCGTTATGCAAAGTCAAAAAGCCATAATCGATGCCTTTTATTTCCATCCGCTTCATCAGCTCACGACTAAAATGAAGGCCGGCAGCCGGAGCAACTACGGCACCTTCGTTGACAGCAAAGATATTCTGATATCTCAACTCGTCGTCAGAATCAGCGTGTCGGCCCATGTATTCGGGAATAGGCATCTCGCCAATCGAAAAAAGCAGTTTTTTGAATTCTTCGTGAGGACCATCGTATAAGAATCTTAACGTTCTGCCTCGTGAAGTAGTATTATCGATAACTTCGGCCACGAGTTCTTCATTTTCACCAAAATAAAGTTTATTGCCGATTCTGATCTTGCGTGCCGGATTTACCAATACATCCCATAGATGTTGGTTTGGATTTAATTCGCGCAACAGGAAAACTTCGATTTGAGCACCGGTTTTTTCCTTATTACCAAACAATCGAGCCGGAAAAACCTTTGTGTCGTTGAAGATAAAAAAGTCTTTCTCTTTGAAATATTCCAGAATTTCTTTGAAAATGCGATGTTCGATTTCTCCCGAACGCTTATGAAGCACCATCAATCGGGATTCGTCACGATACTTTGCCGGATATTTGGCTATAAGTTCCTCGGGAAGATTAAATTTAAACTGAGAAAGTTTCATTATTGTTTATGTTTTCGCTTTATTAATTTGTCAGTGAATATTTCTGTCAAAAAAATCATCCAATTCATCCATCTTTAAGCATTCGTCAAGAGTGATATTTCCAACTCTTGTTCTGATCAATGACATAAGATGCGCACCAGATTGAAGTTCGATGCCAATATCTCTTGCTAATGCCCTGATATAGGTTCCTTTGCTGCAAACTACACGAATCGTTATATCGGGTAAATTGCAACTCAACAACTCTATTTTGTCTATAACCAATAACTTGGGTTTTAGTTCAATAGTTTCGTTTTTTCTCGCAAACTCGTAAGCTCTTTTGCCATCGACTTTGCACGCCGAAAATGATGGAGGAATTTGTTCAATATTTCCGGTAAATTTTATCAGTGCCCGCTCTACTTTTTCTCGCGTCACATGATCAGTCGGGAAAATGGCATCTATTTCTGTTTCAAGGTCAAACGACGGAGTAGTTGCTCCTAATCGAATAGTAGCAACATATTCTTTGGTTTGAGCCTGAAGAGAATCTATTTCTTTTGTCTTTTTCCCGGTGCAAACGAGCATCACTCCAGTTGCCAGTGGATCAAGCGTTCCGGCATGTCCGACTTTCAGCTTTTTGATTTTTAATCTATTGCAGAGCTTTGCCCGCACAACGCGCACCACTCGAAACGAACTCCAATGCAACGGTTTGTCGATATACAAAACTTCGCCTTCTATAAAATTCATCAGATTGTATTTTGAACAATTCCGGTTCCAAGTAAAATAAACAATAAACCGCCTACAATTATTCGATAATATCCAAAAGCCTTAAAGCCATGTTTCGTGAGAAAATCAATAAAAAATTTGATGGCAACAAGTGCTACGATAAAAGCAACAATATTACCAACAATCAACATCGTCAAATTATTACCAAGAAAGATAGCATTCAAGGGATCTTTCATCATTTTGTACAGTGTATATCCGGTTGCGGCAGCCATAGTAGGAACGGCCAGAAAGAAAGAAAATTCCGCTGCATTTTTTCGGTTAAGTTTGGTAGCCATCCCTCCAACAATTGTTGCCATTGATCGGGAAACTCCGGGAATCATCGCTATACATTGGAAAAGACCTATTTTCAGTGCTCGTTTCCATGACATGTCTTGGTTATCGTCGGTTTTGCTGAACCATTTATCGACAAAAAGCATGACAATGCCGCCCAACACAAGCATCAGAGCCACGACGAATACATTCTCGAGGAGTGTATCAATCTGATCTCCGAACAGCAATCCCATAATTCCGGCGGGAACAAGTGCAATGAGAAGTTTCCAGTAAAAATCGAATTTGAATAAAAATCGTTTGGTATATGTTCCTAATCTTTTAGCGATATTCATTCCCTTAACCGCCTGAGCGTCGAAAATTCGGATTTGGTTGAGATGAAAAAAACGTTTCCAATAAAGAACAACAACCGAAAGTATCGCACCAAACTGAATGACAACGGTAAAGGCTTTTACAAAAGGAGTACTCTCTATTCCCAATAACGCTTGGGTAATGATCATGTGTCCGGTTGAAGACACGGGAAGAAATTCCGTCAGCCCCTCGACTACGGCAATCACTATAGCTTCGATAAAATTCATTTAGACACTTATAAATTGGGAGTCAACGATTTTGATTGCTATCGTTTGTTTATTTTTTGTTTTTTGAGGGTATCATGATACCGAAAATCATGAGTACAAATCCTATCATGCAAACAATGGGTGCAACCTTAATCCGTCTTGGACTGAATATATCGGGGTTGAAGCCTTCTTCAACCGTTGTACCGGGACCCGACATCAGGATAAACCCTATCAAGATGATAACTGCGGCGATGCCGATGATAATAAGATTTTTTTTGCCCAATGCAAAATTATTGCTTGACATATATTTTATTTTTAAATTTCAAATTGTCTATTTTTTCAATATCTAAATGTAAAACAAATTATCAGTATTCATTTTTAAATATCTATTTACGGCAAAAATGGCTGCTGTGGATGTAATGATAATACCCAATGCAATAACGATGCCGAAAACGATCGACAAATCCGTCCAATTAAGTATCGAACTAAGCGAACCAAATTCTTTATTGAAATAATATAAACCGGAAAAAATTATAGCATTCGCTAAAAGTCCGGAAAAAATTCCCATCAAAGCATTACTGCGAACGAATGGTTTGCGAATAAACCCACCTGTAGCTCCAACGAGTTTCATCGTGTTGATAATAAATCGTTTGGAATATATACTCAAGCGTATTGTATTCCTTATCAGAGCAATAGAAATAAAGAGCAAGATAGCCGAAAGAATTAACAAGATGGTCGTTATTTTCGAAAGGTTGTTATTGATTAAATCGATAACGTCTTGTTGATACAGCAAATCGGAAATGTTGGTTGTAGCTTTGAGTTTTTTGCTGATTATCTGTAAACTGTCACTATTGGCATATTCCGAATTAAGAAAAATTTCGATGCAATCTTGAGCAGGATTGTATCCAAGCAATTCTTCAGGATCTTCTCCCAGATCTTTAATCAATTGTTCCTTAGCCTCTTCTTTACTGATAAACCTGGAAGATTTAACAAAAGGCATCCCATCCAATTGCTTTCGTAAGTTGTTAATTTGAGCATCGGAAATATCATCGGAAAGCATTACGTTTATGCTCATTTTTTCTTTGACATAATTAGACAAGCCTCTACCCACAAACAAAATCAGAATGGTAAAACCCAACAAAACAAGCACCAACGTAATACTGATGGTGGACGTGAGTTTGGCATTCAGGAATCTGGATTTGCTGATACGTTGTTTCTTGCTCATGAATTTTATTGATTCTTTCTTCCATTGAGTTTTATTGGAAGAAATCTATTTCACTCAACATTATGCAAAGTAACTAAAAATATTGCATGAAACCCCTATTTAAACCAAAATATTCGAAGGCAGATTTTCAATTCATCATTACTTCCGCATCAGCGTCATCGATGAGTTTTGTTTTTCAAATGCTTGCTTCGAAGAATCGAAGCTACAATCGATATCGCAAGGAGAGAGGCGATGACAATCAACGACGTGGCATTGGAGATATGAAAATCACTTCCGACGATTTCGCTGTGGTGATTGAGAATCATTTTGGCGCCAATAAAGATCAGAATAATGCTCAAGGTATATTTGAGATAATAAAAAATATCCATGATTCCCCGAAGGGCAAAATAAAACGACCGAAGTCCGAGAATGGCAAAGATGTTGGAAGTATAAACGATAAAGGTATTCGTTGATACGGACAAAACTGCCGGAATGGAATCGACAGCAAAGATGATATCGGTCATTTCAATTACTAGCAAGGCGATGAAAAAAGGGGTTGCAACCAGTTTTCCGTCGATTTTTTTAAAGAATTTGACTTCAGAAATATCGTCGGTGGTAGGAATAATTTTCATGAAAAACCGGATAATTTTATTTTTTGAGATATCTACCTTTTCGATTTGCTTTCCCTTCCTTTCACGTACGAGATCGATGGCCATTTTTAGTCCGGTGAATGCCAGAAATGCTCCAAAAATGTACATGATCCAACCGAACCTTTCGATCAATGCCACTCCGGCAAATATAAATATCGCTCTGAAGATAATGGCTCCCAATATTCCCCAGAACAGCACATCGTGCTGATATCGCAAATCGATTTTGAATGTGGCAAAAATAATGATGAAAACAAAAAGGTTATCGATACTCAGCGACTCCTCAATCAGATATGCCGTAAAAAACTCGATCGCGCTTTCTTTTCCGAAAACAAAATAGATGCCGACATTAAACATCAAGGCGAGCGATATCCAAAACAAACTAAGCCACAAGGCTTTCTTCACTTTCACCCTCTCGCCTTTTTTGTGAAAGACGAACATGTCTAAACTTAATAGGAACAGGACGAGAATGAGAAAACCGATCCAAAAGGTAGCACTAACTTCGATCATTGTTGTGATTCATTCATTTTGTTATTCAATTTTGTTAAGTAATAGGTTGCAATCCCATTTCGCGTGCCTTTTCGACCATGAAATCGAAAGCCGCATCATGTTCGTTAGGAATTTTTCCGTCGAGAATCGCATCTTTGATGGCAGTTTTCAGCACTCCTACTTCACGACATTCACCCAGTCCGAAAACCCGCATGATTTCATTTCCGTCCACAGGAGGCTGAAAATTTCGGATTCGATCCTTTTCTTCAATTTCTTTGAGTTTACGACGAACTAGTTTGAAATTTTCCGTAAATCTTTTTACCTTTTCAGGATTTTTCGAAGTAATGTCGGCTTCACACAATGTCATTAAATCGTCGATATCGTCGCCGGCGTCAAAAAGCAGTCGGCGAATTGCCGAATCGGTAACTTCTTCTTCTACAAGTTGCATGGGACGCATGTGCATCGAAACCATTTTCTGCACATATTTCATTTTTTCATTTAACGGAAGCTTGAGTCTTCGAAAAATTTTCGGAATCATTTTTTCACCCACGTAATTGTGGTTATGAAAGGTCCAACCCGATTTGTTATCCCATCGTTTTGTCGCCGGTTTGCCGATATCATGCAGCAAAGCCGCCCATCGTAGCCACAAATTGTCGCTAAGGAGAGAAATATTGTCAAGAACAGCGAGAGTGTGATAAAAATTGTCTTTATGCCCTACTCCATCACGTGTTTCTGCACCTTTTAGAGCCGTTAGTTCCGGAAAAATTATATCGAGCAACCCCGTCTTTTCGAGTAGAATAAAACCTATGGACGGTTTTGGTGAAAGCATAATTTTATTGAGCTCTTCTGCAATGCGTTCGCCGGAAATAATCGAGATTCGGTCTTTATTTTTCGTGATGGCATCGAATGTATCCGGATAAATATCGAACCCCAATTGCGATGCGAATCGGATGGCACGCATCATGCGCAATGGATCGTCGCTGAAGGTGATGTCGGGATCGAGAGGCGTGCGGATAATCAGATTTTCGATATCGCTCAAACCATTAAAATAATCCAGTAATTCTCCAAACCTACTGCTGTTTAGACAAATTGCCAATGTGTTGATGGTGAAATCGCGACGCTTTAAATCATCTTCAAGAGTACCATTTTCTACAACGGGTTTTCGAGAATCGTGTGTGTAAGATTCTTTTCGCGCACCGACAAATTCCAATTCGAAATCTTTGTATTTAACTTGAGCCGTGCCAAAATTTTTAAAAACTGATAGTTTACTTCGTTTTCCGAGTTTTTGGGCAACGGCTTCAGCAAGCATTATACCACTTCCAACAACCACAAAATCAATATCTTTTGAAGTGCGATACAGAAAAATATCTCGCACATAGCCTCCTATGACATAACACTCCAGCCGCATTTCGTCGGCAATCTGCGATATCAATCTGAAAATGTCCTTATCAATGTGTGATCGTATCTCTTCGGGAGACATATCCATAAACGGTTGAATTTCTGTTTGAAGTACAAAAATACGCAAAATGAGCTTTATTTCCGACTTCGAGAGGAAGATATTTTGTAAGTTTGCAAGAAATACACGAGATAAATATAGGGGTTTATAAACAATGAACAAAACAATTTACATTTTTTACCCGATTATTGCGCTTCTTTTTTGTAGCTCATGTTCGTCAAAACAAAAGGATGCAAAATCATATCTTTCGGCCGCACGCGAATTTTATCAATTAGGAAATTACGAATCGGCTAAATCGCAGATTGATAGCATAAAAATAAAATTTCCTAAAGCTTTCGATGAAATTAAAGAAGGACACATGCTGATGCAACAAATTCGTACATCAGAAAATCAACGAAATATCGCTTACTGCGATTCGATGCTGCAAATTACCAATGTAGCCATAGCGAAAGCGATTCGCGAATTTTCACTCCAAAAAGATCCACAATATCAGGAAATAGGCAATTACATTCCCAAATTAACGCCTTCAACGCAATCGTTTACCCGAAATACTTTGCGATCGGGTGTTTCGGAAGATGGAAAAATTTATCTCGAAAGTATTGTCGTAGGACAAAATATCGGACATCGACAAGTTAGAGTATCGCTGCCAGATGGAAGTTTTGCAGAAACACTACCGGTAACTTCTGACGGCCTGAATTATTCTTTCAACACAATCGAAGGGCGGTATGAAATTGTGAAATATACAGGTAAGGATGAAAATGGAGTATCGAATTTTATTTCGGTATATAAAAACGAACCGATCACGATTCAATGCATTGGTCGTAAAACGATTTCTTTTTCGTTGTCGAAAAACGAAAAAGAAGCCATCAGTCAATCCTGCGAACTGTCGTCACTTTTGCTCGAAAGAGAACGCCTGAAGCTGGAAAAAGAAAAAAGCGAAGCTCTTTTGCGTTACCTGCAGAAAAAAGCCGGAGAAGAATAATTTTTTCGCCATTCAAAGCGTTTTTCGTGCATTTGCCAGTAAATAATAATCCATAATAACCAACGCCGCCATAGCCTCAACAATGGGGACGGCGCGTGGCAAAACGCATGCATCGTGACGTCCCCGGGCTTTGACAATGGTTTCGTTTCCATGAATATCTACCGTGTTTTGTTGCATCAGGATGGTTGAAACCGGTTTGAACGCAACCCGAAAATAAATATCCTGACCATTGGATATCCCGGCTTGAATGCCGCCCGAATTGTTCGTACGTGTGCTAATTGTGCCGTGATCGTTGAAAAAAGAATCGTTAACTTCCGACCCGCGATGATTGACATCGAATCCCATTCCGTATTCGAATCCTTTTACCGCATTAATGCTGAGCATTGCAGATCCAAGCGCTGCATGGAGTTTTCCGAAAACAGGTTCTCCCAATCCCACGGGAGTGCCCTTCACCACGCATGTAATGATGCCTCCGATGGTGTCGCCTTTCGATTTCACTTCATTGATCAGTGCAATCATCTCTTCGGCTTTTTCAGGATCGGGGCATCGCACCGCCGTATCCTCGATTTTCGAAAGATCATATCGCGTATAATCTTTTTCGAGAGCAATGTGGCCAACTTGTGATGTATAAGCCTTGATATCGATATTTAGTTTTTTGAGAAACAGTTTGGCAATAGCCCCACCCACAACGCGAGCAATAGTTTCGCGTGCCGAAGAGCGCCCTCCTCCGCGATAGTCCCGAATACCATATTTCGAAAAATAAGTGAAATCGGCATGAGACGGCCGAAACACATCTTTCAGATTGTCGTAATCCGACGAATGCTGGTTTTCGTTTTTCACCATAAAAGCGATGGGCGTTCCGGTGGTTTTTCCCTCGAAAATTCCCGAAAGAAAAACAACCGTATCCGATTCCTTTCGTGGAGTTGTGATACGCGACTGACCCGGTTTGCGCCTATCGAGCTCGTTTTGGATAAAATCCATATCAAGTTCGAGACCGGCAGGACACCCGTCGAGGATCCCGCCAACGGCTTCGCCGTGCGATTCACCAAATGATGTTAACCTAAATAAATTTCCGAATGTATTCATCTGTCGAGCTGTTGTTAGCCGTATGCACATAAAGGCAAAGAATTCTCTTTGCCTTTATCGTACCTGTTTTCAATTATTTGTTTAGCAGTTACAGCCTGATGAGCCGCATCCGCATCCTTCAGATTCGCCACCGCATCCGCAACTATCGGATCCGCATGAACAACTACCGGCCGAAAACAAAGCGGCAATTTCTTCTGCCGAAGCATCACGCACGTTCAAAACCGTTCCCTTGAAATGCATGGTTTCTCCGGCCAGAGGATGATTGAAGTCCATCACGACAATATCATCACCTATGCTCACGATGGACCCCGTAAGCCGATTTCCTTCCGAATCCATCATCGGCACCGTATTTCCCTCAAAAAGTATTTCTTCATCGATTTTTCCATCGATTTGAAAAATATTTTTAGGCAATTCTATGATTTTATTTTCGTCATACTCGCCGTATGCTTCGTCGGAAGTGAGTGTGAATTGGAAATTATCGCCTTGATCCAAACCTTCCAGGTTTTTTTCGAAGGCCGGAAGCATCGAATTTGTCCCGAAAATAAATTCGAGCGGTTTTTCCGCAGTGGCACATTCCATCAATTCGAGTTCTTCACCTTCTTCCCCTACATTCAAATCGTAGGATAATACGACGTATTTGTTTGTGTCGATTTTCATTCTTCTATTAATTTTCAATTATTGAATTATCTGTTCAAATACAAAATAACAAAATCTTTTGCTACATGTTTATCCATTTACAGCTTTTTTTAAATTATTCAGGGCTTTTATGATGACCGAACGTGCAGTTCCTACGTTCATTCTCATAAACCCTTCGCCTTCGGATCCAAACAATGTTCCACTATTGAGTGCCAAATGAGCTTTTTCGATAAACAGTTTTTCGAGTTCGTTTTGCGAAAGGTGCAAATCGCGACAATCGAGCCATACCAAAAATGAGGCATCCGGCTTTAAAACTTTTATTGCCGGAATATGTTCGTGCATAAAATTAGAAACATACAGGATGTTGGCTTCGATGTATTGCAACATTTCGTTCAACCACTTTTCGCCGCCATCGTATGCAGCCTGAGTTGCGGTGTATGCAAAAATGGTTCCCTGATTGAGTTCTCTGGGTTCGAGATAACTCAAATATTTTTTCCGAATATGCTCATTTTCGATCACTGCAAATGAACTGACAATACCGGCGATATTAAAGGTTTTGCTTGGAGCCATCAGCGTGATGCAGTTTTGAGCAGCTTTGGGCGAAACCGTGGCAAAAGGAATATGGCGATTATTCCACAACGCCAAATCGGCGTGAATTTCATCCGATATCACAAGAACATGATTCTCGTAACAAATATCTGCCAGTTTAGTTAATTCGTCGAAAGTCCACATTCTTCCACCGGGATTGTGAGGATTCGACAAAATCAGCATTTTACAGTCGTTTTCGGAAACCGACTTTTCAAGTCCTTCGAAATCGATGTAATACTTTCCGTCTTGCAAAAGCAGCGGATTGTTGACGATTTGTCTGTCCAATCCTTTGCTAACCAATCTGAAGGGGTGATATACAGGTGGTTGAATAATGATTTTGTCCCCTTCTTGGGTAAATTCGTCAATGGCAAAAGCAAAACCCTTGACCACTCCGGGTACAAAAGTAATCCAATCTTTTTGCACGTCCCAGCGATGTCGTCCGGCAAGCCATCCAATAATCGATTGATAGTATTCATCGGTTGCATACGTATAACCGAAAACGCCATGCTCTACCCTCTTTTTTAAAGCTTCTGTAATGCAAGGCGGCGACAAAAAATCCATATCGGCAACCCAAAGCGGAATCAGATTGGCATTGCCGAATAAATTCTCGAGGGCATCCACTTTCACACTTGCCGTGTTGCGTCGATCGATCAGTTCATCAAAATTATATTTCATTATTTCTACAATTCAAGGCATCTATTCGTCATAATAAACGCTTTTCAACCAATGCCGATTTTCTTTAATTTTGCTACCGCCAAAATTCAGCGATTCATTAGCCAGCCCTATAACGAATTGGTGTGATAATATTTTAGTTGTCAATTCGTTAATATCCGTTCTGTAGTAATTCCCCAAATAGCCTGTACGAACAGTGAACTTTCCGACCGGAAAATCGACGGTAAAATAGTTGCGCAATGCAAGCTGATCATGAAACGATCCCAAGTGAACGGTTCCCTTGTCATTGCCAAGAGAAAATATCTCATAATAGGAATGACCGTATTCGGGAGAAAAAAACATTCCTAAAAATGGTGTAGATAATTGCCACCGAAAAGTAACATTCTTCAGGCGATACATCGCCATTGCTGCGGCATCAAGATTGACCGAAACTTTGAGTGATCCCGGATTATTGGAATTGCGTTCGTTGTAGATTCCGCCCAATTCACCGATTGCTCCTCCACCCGCAAAAAATCTGAATTTGTCGTTTCGAACCAACGGATAAAAACCGTTGATTCCGTAGTAGATGTTTCCATAGTAGGATGACGCGGTTTTGGTGGGATTTTTTGTGGTAGCTATTTGCAATTGAAACTGTTGTTGCATCAGCAATTTCCCCTTGAAAAGTTTGCTTCCGTTTAAACGGTCGTGAAGCAATGAAAATGACATTCCTTCATATTCAAGAGGAGAGAGATAGGTATCGGTGAGAAATGACTTGCCAATTCCGAACAATGTTGCTTCGTTTGTTGATTTTAACGAAAGTGAATCTCGACATTCTTGCGAATGTATTGAGGTCGTGGTATAAAACCATACGATTGTAGCTAAAAAACAAAGTTTCGTGCGCATTGATTAATCATCAAAAAGTTTCATTTGACCGGTAATCTCATCCAATATATCCGATGGGGATGCTTCGTTGTTTTCGTCTTCTTCTATTTCCACATTAGTGGATGTTTCTTCTGTAGGCGTCGGCTCGGGGAAACGGGTTGGCTCAAGTTCTTCGACTTTTTCGACTCGGAAATTCGAGATTCGTTTACCTTTGGCTTTATAGCTTTTTACGCCGATAAATTCTTCGGCATCTATTTCCAATGGTTCTCGAAAATAGTCGTTTCCTCCAAAAGTAGCTAAAATGCGAGGATAAACCGTATCGGTAAGCAAAAAAAGTTTCGATTCGGGATTCTCTCCTATGAAATTGAGCGTTTTTTCCGTTGGTTCGAAAGTGAAACGTTTCAGATAAGCAAATCCTTGGTCGGCATCATAAAGAGCTGCTGTCCAGATTTTATGCTCGTCAAATTTTTCAATCCTCAACAAATTCGAAGGGAAATGATTGCTCAAGTCGAAATTGCAGACCGAATAATCCCCATTTTTGGTAACAACCAAGATCTTGTCGTCGCCCTGAAACTCGCCAAGATAGATGCCACTGCCATCATAATTGAGCCGCAACACATCGGGATCGAACCATACTTTACGCCCACCAAGTGTCGAAATGCCTTTTTGCTTAAGCTGTATGCGGTGTACTTCGGCTTTGGTGAGCAGATTGCCGATAGCTTGTCGATTTTTTATTTCAACTTCACTGAAATCTTTTTCGAATTGCAGAATTCGCATGCGCGGCTTCGGCTTCAGATACACACGTATCGTTTCGGCTTCGCCGTTAGGGTTTGCACTGAAATAGGCAATGCGTGAACCCGGTGTTCCTCGGGTAACGTCGTATTCCTTATCACGCGTGACGCCCGTTACCGAAAAACGCTTGATGTAGTGTGGAGACGTTTTGCCGTCGCGATACACAACATTGTAGATTGTGCGCGTATCGTTTTTCTTAAAAACATTCGCATAAAGTATTCCTTTTCCCACGAACATTTTTTCGCTCACTTTCACCACTTTATATTTTCCGTCTTTGAAGAAAATAATGATATCGTCGATGTCCGAACAGTTACATACAAATTCGTCCTTCTTCAGACCAGTGCCGATAAATCCCTCTTCGCGGTTGATATATAGTTTTTCGTTGGCTTCGGCAACTTTCACGGCTTCGATGTTTTCGAAATTGCGAATTTCGGTTTTTCGGGGAAAATTCTTTCCGTATTTGTCTTTCAACGACAGATACCAAGCGATGGTGTAATCGATCAAATTGTGGAGGTTATGATCAATTTCTTCTATCTCCTCTCGCAGTCGCGCAATTTGCTCATCGGCTTTGTCGGAATTGAATTTAAGAATACGTCCCATTTTTATCTCCATCAATCGCAAAATATCGTCTCGAACGATCGTTCTTATAAATTGAGGCTTAAACGGTTCCAATCGCTTATCGATATGAGCAACGGCAACGTCGATATTTTGAGCATTTTCAAATTCCTTGTCTTTATAGATGCGTTCTTCGATGAAGATTTTTTCGAGAGAAGCGAAAAGCAACGCTTCCTCTTTCTCCGATTTATCGATTTCCAGCTCCTTTTGCAACAAATCTTTCGTACGATCGACCGAACGACGTAAAACGTCGCTCACCGTAAGGAAATGAGGCTTATCCTGATCGATAACGCAGCAATTGGGCGAAATGCTGATTTCGCAATCGGTAAAGGCATAAAGGGCGTCGATGGTCTTGTCGGACGAAACGCCGGGCGCCAGTTGAACCTGAATCTCCACATTTTGTGCGGTAATATCGTCCACCTTTTTTATTTTGATTTTGCCCTTATCATTGGCTTTCAGGATAGAGTCAACCACACTTGAAGTCGTTCTTCCAAAAGGAATATCTCTAATGACAAGCGTTTTATTATCGAGTTTGCCGATTGTAGCGCGTACCTTGACCGAACCGCCACGCTCGCCATCGTTATATTTTTCGACGTCGATTTGTCCACCGGTTTGAAAATCGGGATAAAGTTTAAATTCTTTTCCTTCAAGATAAGCTACCGATGCATCGCACAATTCGTTAAAGTTATGCGGCAAAATTTTTGATGATAACCCAACGGCAATTCCTTCGGCACCCTGCGCAAGCAAAAGTGGAAATTTCACCGGCAAGGTTATTGGTTCTTTGTTTCGCCCGTCATAAGAAGGTTTCCATTCGGTAGTTTTTGGATTAAAAGCAACTTCAAGAGCAAATTTCGACAGCCGGGCTTCGATATATCGGGGTGCAGCAGCGCCATCTCCGGTGAGCACATTGCCCCAGTTTCCCTGACAATCGATCAACAATTCTTTTTGACCGAGCTGCACCAATGCATCGCCTATGGAAGCATCCCCGTGCGGATGATATTGCATGGTGGTTCCGATAATGTTGGCCACCTTGTTGTAGCGACCGTCATCCATGCGTTTCATTGCATGCAGAATGCGTCGTTGCACGGGTTTCAATCCATCATCGATATGGGGAACGGCACGTTCCAAAATAACATATGAAGCATAATCGAGAAACCAGTCCTGATACATCTTGGGCAAGCTCATCGGAGCGTCGTTGCCCAATTTGACAGGTGCATTTGAATGCGCCGATGAATCGAGTTCTTCCTGTTCGTCACCGTTATTCGCCTCATCCTTTTCGTTTAATTCATCGTCCAATATTTCCTCAGAAGACATATGTTTTAGGTAAAGTAATTTTTCTTGTATTTTTCTAATTCCAAAAAAACAATCAAAGGTACGGATTTTCGGATAAAATGCAAAAAAGGAAAAGGAGAGTAAAGAAAAGTTCCAACCGTCAAAAACTCATTCGTTTTTAGACAACGAACGTCGTCAATTATTGACGGTTTAAAATAAAATTGTTAGAAGACAACCCTAACAAAGACAAAACGAGAAAATACCCTATTGATTTTATGATAACTAAAAACATATTTACCAAATTTATTATTTAGACGTTCATCTCACTCCCGATTGATAAATTGAGCAGTATATTCGATCAATTGAAGAAAATCTTTTGGAAAGTCATGATTTGTATTGCCGTTTACTGAAACATATTTGGTTTTGCCGGAATGATGGAATTCGATAATATAAACGATATTTTGTTCTTTTGTCGGATTATCAAATCCGTATGAATCTTTCATGGTTTCGAGTTTGCTGCCCAAAAGTAGATTTTTAAATGTATCATATTCCTCTTTCGTAAGTTTTCCGTCCTTATATTCCGGCTTTTTGGTTCTTTCGAAATTATCGAAAAAGAAATTTATTAAACTCACTTTATAAGTGCTATCTGTATTTAATTGAAATTCTGCTTTGAAGTTCGCAGGACTTTCCATACTAAATTTGTAAGTAAAATTTTCAAGCTCATTTCGCTGTGTACATGCACTCAAACATAATACTACTAAACAAATTAAAATAAAATATCTTCTCATTTCGAATGTTGTATTACAAGTCAAAGGGAAGAAGATCCTCCCTTTGACTCAAATGTTTTTATAATAGTTATCTTATCTCCAAGGTTCGGGCTGAACCAAGTAAGGTTTGCCGTCTTCATCGTTACCCATAGTTTCGATCTGACCTTGGGGAAGAGGAAACATAGTTTTGGCAGGACTTAAGGTGGATGCAGTGGCAAATTTGGCAAGGAAATTCTTTTCGAAGTTGACATAATCTCCCAATTCTTTGCTCATGTATGTTCCACCCCAACGAGACAAATCGAACCAACGCTGACCTTCCATTGCCAATTCAAGTTTACGTTCCATACGAATGGCCTTGATACAAGTTTCCTTATCGCTAAAAGCAAGGTGAGTTTCTGGATAGGTTGAAATTTTGTAATTGGCCGCAGGTTGTCCATTTAATTCTATAATGTTAACCGGGTTAGCGGCTCTCGCACGAATTTGATTAACCATTCCCATCGCTTCACTAAGTTTGTTAGAATTAGCAAGGCATTCGGCATACAATAAAATCATATCCCGCAAACTCAAGTACTGTAAATTGATAGCTGAACCGGGAGCCCAACCGTTATGAAGAGCTCCACCTGCAAGACCGGCATCCAGTTCTTTTTTCGTAAATACGTGTTTTTTTGGCATAAAATATCCTCCATTGGCAACATCACGCACCCAATTGTTTTGAGGCAGGCCCCAATCTTTGTAAGGAATGCCAAACCGACCGATTGCGAAATCCAGACGTGGATCGACAGCTACATTATTATTGATAGACAATGGAGCACCTTCTTCAGTAGATGTATTTCTAACCGTTACATAAGGAGTGTTTCTATACGAATAGTCCAACAAAGGTAGTCCGTCATCATCAACTTTAAAAGAATTGGCCAACTCATTAGAAGGTTGATAAAATCCGCAACATCCGCCAGGTGAACCTGCTCCACCATGAGGATAACAAAGAGACATACCTGAATTGGCGTTGTTATAGTCAGCCGAAAACTGCACTGCAAAAATCGATTCTTTTCCGTTATCATTATAGCTCGAAAAGTTATCGCTCATGTTATCTTCCAATTCATATTTTAATCCGTTAGAAGTAACTCCATTCTCGATTACATCTTTCAAAATCGGTTCCGCAGCGGTCAAATCACCTTTCTGCATCAGCACTTTAGCTTTCAATGCCTTCGCCGCCCACGAATTGGCTCTTCCCGGAGCATCCTGGGTAGCAGGTAAGTCTTGAATAGCAATATCCAAATCGGCCAACACTTTTGGATAAATATCAATATCGTTATGCACTTTCGGATCATTATCGGTGATAGTTTCATCAACCCAAGGGATATAGGGGCCAAACACCTTAATGCCTTCAAAATAATATAATGCTCTCAAGAAACGAAGTTCGCCATTCCGACTTTTCTTTACCGATTCAGAAATTGTTTCGGTTTTTCCCATCACTTGTAACGCAATATTTACACGTTTTACTCCTTTGTAAACCCAACTGTATTTCTCATTGATATAACCATTTGTAGGAAGAGTAAGATACATTTCCATTTCGTTCAAAACCGATTGGTCGTTTCCGTCGGAACCTTTGTTGGCATCGCCGCCATACATTCCTCCAAAAGTCCAATTAAATGGAGTAGCCCCCCATCCGTTTTCGGTAAGATTCGCATAAGCGTCAACCGTGAGCAGGTTTACGCCTGTTTCGTTTTGCAATGCCGGCTCATCTATACTGCCTTGTGGTGCTTTGTACAAAAAATCCTCCCCACAGGAACTAAATAAAATGGCTGCAGTAACAAAAATAAATAGGTAATTAAATATATATTTCATATTGTTCAAATATTAGATGATTTTAAAATGCAAAATTTACTCCAAAAAGAATACGCATGGTAGTTGGCCAGCCACCTGCATCGAGGCCGCGTCTCAAATCGGCACCGTTGCCGGCCGCCGTCTCCATATTTGTAATCTCAGGATCAAGCCCGGTGTATTTGGTAAAGGTCAATAAGTTTTCGCCTTGTATATAAAAACGCAAGCTTGAGATAGTCGCTTTTTTTAGTAAATCTTTTGGCAAAGTATAACCTATTATCAGGTTCTTCAATTTCAGAAAAGATCCATTTTCCACATAGTAGGAAGAAGCTACTGCCCCACCCCAGTTGTCCTTTGAATCGAGAATAGGCAATTTTGCTTTCGAATTATCGGCGCCTTTCTTCCATGAATAGTCTCTCATGGTTGTCGAGCGGTTGCCACCAAACAAAGGAAAATCCGTGAAATATTTGTTGTTATTAAACAAATCGTTGCCAATTGTCGAATACCAAAACATGGTCATATCCCAATTTTTATAAGTAACTGTAGCATTAAGGCCGGCAATCAGGTCGGGATGAGGATCTCCAATTACAGTGCGGTCGTACGAATTGATCACGCCGTCCGGTTTTCCCTCGGGACCACTGACATCTTCGAATTTGTATTTTCCTACGTAAGAGCCCGGATTAGCGGTAATGCTGGCCTTATCTGTACCGTAAGGTATGGGCGAATTCAATACGTCTTGCTCATTCTCATAAAAACCGACGATATTGTACCCATAGAATTCTGAAATGGGATGATCTTTAACTGTTCTCGTAACATTAGTAGATAAACGATACCCGCTTCCCCAAATAGCATATTCATCTGCCTGCGACAATTTGATGACTTTGTTTTTATAAGTCGAAAGATTCAAACCTAAATCCCAGTTCCAATCACCTGATTTATCTCGATAATTAAACAAAAAGTCAAATCCCCTGTTCTGCATATCTCCGTAATTAATGTAAGGACGACCTATTTCATCGTTTGCTAAAGCAGAATAAGCAGCAGGAATCAACATATCGGAAGTGATTTTGTTGTAATACTCCAAAGTAGTCGAAAATTTACCTTCGGCAAAGGTTGCATCAATACCGATATTGGTTGTCTTTACAGCTTCCCATCGTGTATCTTCATTACCATAACTCGCCAAGCGGTAACCGAGATCGGATCCGGTGTTAGCACCACTTAAATCGTAATTAGTGTTCGCCGGAGTAGTTCCAAACAACATGGCAAAATTAGTTGCGCGCGGTATTTCGGCATTACCTGTTAATCCATATCCAAAACGCAGTTTTAAGTCATCGAGCCAGCTACGAGTTTCTTCCATGAACGGCTCCTGAGAAATACGCCATCCCAACGACATGGAAGGGAAAGTACCATAACGATTGGATTTGGAAAAACGAGAAACTCCATCACGACGAACGATACCGGTAACTAAATATTTGTTATCATAAGAATAATCCACACGACTAAACATACCAAACAATGCAAATTCACCATTATACCAAGAGTTATTCGTTCGTTGGTTGTTATTTTCTCCCATAGCCAATACCCATGTATTGATATTATCTTCCATCAGGTAATTGTAACGACGAGCATCCAAGCCTCTGCCGAGACCGTCGCGTATAGCCTCTGTCCCTAATAAAACGTTCAGTGTATGTATTTCGTTAAACGTGGCGTTATAGGTTGCAGTGTTAGTCCAAACCCAGCGGAAGTTGAAGGATGACGCCTCGTTGAAATAATTGTTTCCTGCGCTTTCCGAAAATTCGAGGTTCTTTTTGTTCATGTAATAGTTATAACTATTGGTATAATCCAACCCGAAATTTGTTCTGAACGTTAATCCTTTCATCAGATCAACTTCTGCCCATGCATTTCCGAAAATACGCGAATTGGTCCAATAATTATCTTTGTTGCGATACTGATTTGCCACAATGTTTTGCCAGTTGCCGGTACCTGCAATCTTGGAACCACCCCAGTTACCGAATTCGTCTTTCACGGGAACCCATGGCGAAGAGCGATACACCCACGAATAGGGGTTGCTCTCCGAAGAATTGCTGTTTAATCCCAAGTCTTTTGACCATGAATACTGCAGATTTTCACCCACGCGCAACCACGGACGAATATTGAAAGATGTATTCAGACGAGTTTGGTAACGTGTATAATATGAATGTATAACCGTACCTTGCTGATCGAAATAGTTTAATCCCAATAAATATTGGCCCTTGTCGTTGCCTCCCGAAAGCGTCAATTGGTGATTTTGCATGGGAGCCATGCGATCTACTTCATCCCACCAATCGGTGTTGGAATAAGGCACCATTTGATTATTTGGAAAAGAATAATTTTTAATATCACTATTTTCTCCGTTCGCTCCTTTTGTCGTCAAATAATTAGGAATTTTAGGCGTTGGTCCCTTGCCAAATTGTGCATGCTCCGGAACTCCCTGAACACCTCGTAAATCGAATGAATTTTGTTGCGACTCCCATTCAATAGCCAGACGATCGTCAGAATTCAACAAATCATAACGTTTGGTTGTTTTCTGTGTTCCGTAATATGCATCATAAGTAAGTTTAGGGCCCGAGGAACTGCCTTTTTTCGTAGTAATCAGAATAACTCCATTGGCAGCTTGAGCTCCGTAGATAGCAGCCGATGATGCATCTTTCAATACCTGCATACTTTCGATATCGTTTGGGTTCAAACTACTCAAATTTTGATTTTTAGTCGATACCCCATCAATAACATACAACGGACCGTTGTCGTTGATCGTATTAATGCCTCGAATACGCACCATAGTGGCCGATCCAGGAGATCCGGTCTGACCGACATACACGCCTGCCGTTTTTCCCTGTAATTGCTGTGACGCTGATGATCCGGATGATGCCAATAAGTCTTTAGTGTTAACAACCGCTACAGAACCGGTAATATCTTTTTTGGCTTGTGTGCCGTACCCAACCACAACCACTTCCTGAAGACTTGCTACATCTTCTCTCAACACAACATTGAAACGCGTGGTATTTCCCACCGGTATCTCCTGCGTGAGAAAACCCACATAAGAAAAAGCCAATACCGAATTTGGCGAGGCCACGCTTAAAGTGAAGTTCCCGTCAACATCCGTTACCGTACCATTCGTTGTCCCTTTCTCGATAACGTTCACGCCAATTAAAGGGGTTCCGCCGACATCCGTAACAGTTCCTTGTACACGAATCTGTGCAAGGATCACATTTGCGCTCATCGCAAAAAATAGAAATAAAAGCACCGATTTTCGTGCTTTTGTCCAAGAATGTTTTTCTTTTTGCATAGAACAAAAAATTAAATGGGTTAATAAATAAAAACTGCTACATAGAGTCAATATGTTACTCTTATGTCCGATTTAATATAATGCAGAATTTCAATAAGTTTCAATAAATGCAGACATTAAAATTCCTTTTTATAGAAAATCCATAGGCAAAAATAATAAAAACATTCTAATATGTGCAAAATAAATGATGGATTTTTTCAAATTTATTATTAATAAGTTAATTAGGTGTAATATAAACACTAAAAATGTTTTTAAAACAATTCGAAATTCATTGCCGAAAAAAATGCTATATTTGTCTTTAAAATTTGATCGTATAGCATTAGTTATGAACTCACAAAAAAAATTTTATCGAATTATAAGCGCCACTTTGATCAGTTTGTGCATATGTTTTTCAATGTATGCCCAACCAAAAGTGATTGCCCATCGTGGCTACTGGAAGACGGAAGATTCCGCTCAAAATTCGATAAGATCTTTATTAAAAGCCGATTCCATTGGCGTGTATGGTTCGGAAGTAGATATATGGCTTTCGGCAGACGGCATTCCCGTGGTGAATCATGATGCGACCGTGGTGCTGAATGGCAAAAAGTTGACAGTGGAAGAAACTACGACAGATACCCTAAAACAGGTGAAACTGGCAAACGGTGAATCGTTACCCACGTTCGAAGCTTATCTTGACGCCTTCGCTACATGTCAAAATACAAAACTCATTGTGGAATTTAAAACTCACAAGAAAAAAGTACACGAAGATGAATTGGCGGCCAGAGTGATTCAAATGGTTCGCAACCGACATTTGCAAAACAAAGTCGAATATATTTCCTTCGGAAAAAACTTTGTAGAACAAGTGCGAAAGTTGGATCCGGAAGCCAAAATATATTATTTGAACGGAGATCTCACTCCCGCGGAACTATCAACGATGGGAGCTGCAGGATTAGACTATCATTACAATGTGCTCTATCAGCGTCCGGAATGGGTGAAACAGGCTCACGAAAAGGGTTTGAAGGTGAATGTGTGGACCGTAAATTCTTCCGAAGATATACAAAAAGTAATCGATTTGGGCGTGGATTTCATCACGACCGACGAACCGGAAACCGTAAAACAAAAAATCGCAGAATTATGAATTTGAAAGAACAGCTCAATCGTGCTATCGAAATAGCCATTTCGGCTCACGAAGGGCAACTCGATACAAACAACGGCCGCCCCTATATCGAACATCCATTCCGCGTGATGAATGCCGGGCAAACTTTGCAGGAAAAAATTGTCGGCGTATTGCACGACGTCATCGAAGACACCTCCTGTACACTCGAACAGCTGCGTGCCGAAGGTTTTTCGGAAGAAATTGTAGAAGGGGTTGACGCCATGAGTCGTCGCGATAACGAATCGTATGACGAATATCTATTACGCGTCGAAAAAAATGACATCGCTACTCGTGTAAAAATCAACGATTTGTCCGACAATATGGATATTCGTCGTTGGAATGAGGTTCCCTATCACGAACTGGCTCGTTTGCAAAAATACCTGAAAGCCTACAAACAATTGACCGAAAGGGAAAAATAAATCAAAATCCATTTCCTTTTCAGGTCAAAATGGCAGGCATCTACATCCATATTCCCTTTTGCAAAACGCGCTGCATTTATTGCGATTTCTACACCATTACGAATGAAACCCGCATGGACGATTTCGTAAAAGCAGTTTGCGCCGAAGCACGACTGAGAAGAGAAGAAATTGGCGAATCCGTTCACACCGTTTATTTCGGCGGAGGTACGCCTTCGCGGCTGAATGCAAGGCATTTCGAACAAATTTTCGAAACGCTTTTTCGCGAATATTCAATCGATCCCAATGCCGAAATTACGTTGGAAGCCAATCCGGATGATTTGACGAACGATTATATCGAAATGCTTCACGATTTTCCGTTCAATCGATTGAGCATGGGAGTGCAAAGTTTCGACGAAAACGAACTAAAATTTCTGGGCAGAAGACATTCGGCAAAACAAGCGATTGTCGCCGTTGCAGCTTGTCAACAAAAAGGATTCGATAATATCAGCATCGATTTGATGTACGGGCTACCGGCTCAAACTATCGAAATTTGGGAGAAAAATCTTCAACAAGCCATAGCGCTCGATATACAGCACATTTCGGCTTACCATCTTATTTACGAGGAGCACACCCGCCTCGAAGCACTCCGACGAAACGGGAAAGTACGTGCTGTTGACGAAGAATTGAGCAACCAAATGTTTTCGCTACTCATCGAGCGCCTCACCGAAAACGGATTTGTACATTACGAGATTTCAAATTTTGCAAAGGACGGCCTTTACTCTCGTCACAATACCTCCTATTGGAGCGATAAAAAATATCTCGGATTAGGGCCTGCCGCCCATTCATTCGACGGACAAAATCGATCATGGAACGTGGCTTCGCTCACGCGATATATCGAAGAAATAAATAATGGCACTCTACCCTCAGAGATCGAACATCTTGATACTTATACCCAATATAACGAATTTGTTCTTACCCGATTGCGCACCATATGGGGCGCGGATATCCAACAGTTGAAATCGAAGTTTGGCGAAGAATTATACAATTACTGTCTTACGAATGCCCGGAAATATCTCGAAAATCAGTTGCTAAAAATCGAAAACGGGAACTTAAAGCTCGCACGCAAAGGTATTTTCATTTCTGACGGAATCATGAGCGATTTGATGTGGGTGAAATGAAATACAATTCATCGCAACCATTGTCAAATTAATCCCAGAGTTTGCTGTGCCAAAAGAATTTCCTTTTCGCTGCCGGTGTGTTTTCCGTCGACATCCGACAATTTGACACACTCCTGCCATGGCTCTTTGGCAGTCATTTTGCAACGAAAAAGTTTCATCACAATATTCATCCCCTTTATATCGTTTCCAACATCATTGGTCAGATTTGTGCCAATACCAAAAGTTGCACCTATCCGATCGCCACAATAGTTTTTGATTTCGATTGCCTTGTCAACGTTCAGACTGTCCGAAAAAACAATATATTTCAGTTTTGGATTCACTTTCAACTCCTCGTATCGCTTGATCACTTTATCGGTAAACAAAAATGGATCGCCGCTGTCCTGACGAAGACTTGTGAAAAGTGCAGCATGCTTTTTACTGAAATTTCGCAGGAACACGTCCGTAGTGTACGTATCCGTCAGTACTGTTCCCAAATCGCCATCGTAAACGTTGATCCAATCTTCCATCGACATATAGTTGGCCATCTTATATCCGTATAGCGAGCCGTGAAACTGCACCCATTCATGGGGATGTGTTCCCGAAATATTCACATTATGTTTGAAAGCCAGATACACGTTGCTCGTCCCAAAGAAACTGTTCCCGGCATTTTGCTTGAGCAATTCCGTAACGCGGTCTTCCACATCAAAGCTGAAACGACGTCTCATTCCGAAAAGCGAAAAAACGATGCCGTTTTCTTTCATTTTGTGTGCTTTTTCGATAGCGGCCTGTTCCATGTAACGCAAATCCGGAATCTGACCCGTTGTGCGGAAATAAAGCTCCGATACGGTAGCCAAAATCGGAGTTTCCCAAAGTGTAACGCGATAGAGTAATCCCGAAGCGTTGATATGAAGCTTATGATTTTCCATCCTAACCGTCACTTCCGAAGGATCGAAGCGATATCCTTTCAGAAAATCGATATAAGTAGGTGGAAGATAAGGCATTTTGGTTCGCACAAACTTTTCTTCATCAGCTGTCAGATAAAGTTTGCTCATTTCTTCCAATTCGTTGCGTAATAACTGATCGAAACCGTCCGGATAATCGCCGTTGCTGCGATCGACAAACTCAAATTCGCCATAAGCACGCGGGAAAAGTTTGGAATAAGCGTAGCTTGTAGTAAATTTGTAGAGATCGGTGTCGAGAATGCTTTTTATTATACCCATTTCAGCTGTTTAATATTGAATGAAATAAAATTATATTAATGTTTCAAAACAAATAATGTTTTATTGAATTTGATCAAATCCTTCGGGCCTTGTCGATACGCAAAAAGATAAACAATAAAATTGTAAAGCCCCAAAGTGACGAACCTCCATAACTGAAAAAAGGCAACGGAATGCCAATGACCGGCAATATGCCGACAACCATGCCAATATTCACCATCACATGAAAAATGAATATCGATGCCACACCATATCCATACACCCGACCAAAAACCGAAGTCTGCCTTTCGGCAAGATAGATAAGCCGAAGAATGAATATGAGATAGAGCAGCAAAATAATCGATGATCCAACAAATCCCATTTCCTCGCCGATGGTACAGAAGATAAAATCGGTATCCTGTTCGGGAACATATTTCAATTTTGTTTGAGTCCCATTAAGAAAACCTTTACCCCACAGGCCGCCTGAGCCAATAGCTATTTTCGATTGTTCAACATGATAACCTGCGCCCTGTAGATCGCGTTCCATACCGAGGGTAACTTTGATACGCATCTGTTGATGTGGTTTAAGCACATCATTGAACATGTATTCGGCAGATTCGAGAAAAGCAAAAGATCCCGCCATAAAAATGAGAATAAGGAGATAAGTTCTTTTTCGAAACCGAAGAGCCAAATATAATACATAAAGAAAAACACCACACAAAGCAATAAGGGCAACAAGACCATAATCAATTTCTATTCCGAAAAGGCCGGCGATTAGCGCAATCAGAAAAACGACAAAAGGAATTCCAAGCATGAAAGAAAAAACTTCTTTTCGTTTCATATAACTCCATACCATGCCGGCAGAGAAAAGAATAATTAGTAAAATCGAAATAAATTCACCTCGAGAAAGAGATCCCAGAGGAATGTCGGAATACTTTATACCCAATACGAAATACAAAACCAGTGCAACTCCAATCAAAAGAACAGCTCCGGGCATTCCCTCTCGAAAAAGTACCAGTAGTAAACTCAAATAAACCAAAGCAGTTCCGGTTTCACTTTGTGCAATTACCAATGCTGTGGGCAATAGTATGATGGCAAGCACGAGTAGCAAATTTTTTCTCTCTAAAAGTCGAAAACCATAAGTATTGAAGACTCGGGCAAGAGCAAGAGCAATGACAAACTTCATAAACTCGGCCGGCTGCAATCTCACCGGTCCCAATACCAGCCATGATCGAGATCCTTTGATTTCGGGAGCTATAGCCAGTGTTATGATTAACAATACAATACCGAAAGCATAAAAAACAAACGCATAAGTCTCAAAAAAGCCGGTATCGCTTTTCATGAGAGCGAAAGCCAACACAAGCGATGTACCTATCCAGATCAGTTGCATTCCTGCTCTTCCGGAAAGATCGAATAGGCTTTTTGCATTTTCCAAATCGTAACTGGCCGCATAAACACTCAACCAACCCAGAAACAAAAAAACAAGGTACAAACCGGCCGTAAACCGGTCGATTCTGCCTCTATCTGTTGTCCCGTCGGATACGTTGTACATCTCTTTTATCTCAATTACTGATTGACATTCGCCGACTGCCCTTTGATGATCGCATTTTTTTGATAAACAAAAGGTAAAATTTCTCGTGAAGCAATCTGTTCCTCAATCCATTTATCACTTTCGGGAATTGAATCGCGAAAATATTTTTGCAACATAAGGCGACCGATAGGCACTGCATTACGCGCACCAAATCCTCCATTCTCCACAACAACGGCGATTGCTACCTTCGGATCATTTTTCGGAGCAAACGCCATAAAAAGTGAATGATCTTCGCCGTGCGGATTTTCAGCCGTTCCCGTTTTTCCACAAACCTGAATATCCGTTCCCAAGTTTGCGGCTCTACAAGTGCCGGAAGTTACCGCATTTGCCATTCCGTCTGCAATTATATCGAAAACCGATTTATCAATTCCCGATTCGTGCCTCCTACCGTACAGTGAATCGAGCGCAATTCCTTTGCGTTGGCGTACAACATGCGGAGCATAATAATAACCTCTATTGGCTACAATGGCAGCAAAATTAGCTATTTGCAAAGGAGTAGCCAAGATTTCACCTTGTCCGATGGCAATCGAAATCACCCGGTGTGCGTTCCAATTATCTTTCCAGAGTTTATTGTAAAATTTATTGTTCGGTATAAAACCCGTTTTTTCCGAAGGAAGATCAATTCCCAATTTATGCCCGTACCCCATATTCGACAAATAGTTTCCCCAAATATCGAAAGCTTGACTTTGTGAGGAATAATGTTCTCTATTGCTAAGCATTGCGTTGAATCCGTAACAAAAAAATGAGTTGCAGGAAGTGGCCAATGCCGGCACTATGGAGAGAGGGGAAGGATGACTGTGGCATGCCGGTCGGCCACCTAACGGCGGATATCCGTGGTTACAACTAAATTGAGTTTGGGTGTTAATAATATTTTCTTGTAGAAAAATTGCCCCTTGTGACGGTTTAAAAGTTGATCCGGGCGGGTACATGCCCGAAATGGCTCTATTGATGAGTGGTTTGTATGGATTTCGTTCCAATTCCAAATAATTTTTCCCGAAATCTTTCCCTGTAAGTAGAGATGGATCGTAGGAAGGAGAAGCAATCATACATAAAATTTCTCCTGTTCGGGGCTCAATCATCACGATTGCACCAATTTTGTTCTGCATGAGATATTCGCCATAAGCCTGTAGATCGATATCGATACCCAACATCAGATCACAGCCTGACTGAGGTGCTTTGTCTTCGGCTCCGTTTTTGTATTTTCCCTGAATTCTGCCTTTCGAATCGCGCAAGAGTATCTCCACGCCCTTTACACCTCGTAAGTCCTCTTCATAGAATCGTTCTATTCCGGATTTTCCGGCATAATCGCCTCTGACATAATAAGGATCCGAATCCAGTTTGTTTTTATCAACCTCGGCAACATATCCGAGAATTAACCCCATATTCGGATATTTGTATTGACGACGAGTGCGATTTTGTATATATACTCCCGGAAACTTATATAGTTTCTCCTGCAATAAGCCAAACTCTCTGACATCAAGTTGTGACATAAATAATTGTGGAGTATAGGACGAATATCCCGGATTTTTTCGACGGTCTTTCATGTCGGACAAGAGCTGTTCAAACTTCATCTTATCGATATCGAGCGCACGGCAAAAATCAAGCGTATCAAAGTTACTCGCCGTCATTTCCCTCACATTCATCATTATATCGTAAGTAGGCTCGTTAAAAACAATGAGTTTTCCGTTTCTGTCGTAAACAGAACCTCTTGCCGGATATAAAGTCTTACGAAAAAAAGCATTACTGTCGGCAAACGCTCTGTATTCGGGACTAAGAATTTGTAATCGAAAAAGCTGGATAATATAAAGCAATACAACGGCTATTGCAATGCCGCCGATGACAAATTTTCGGGTTTCGAACAAATTATCAGGCCTGTATTCCACTTGATTTCCTATACATTAAACCATCCAAGGCAAAAATCAGTACGAGTGTGAGTGCCGATGATGCAAAGATGCGAACAATTGTGTATGATAAATTGAAAAAAGTGAATGATTCGATGAAAAACAGCAGCGTTTGGTGCATGATCGTTATGACAATAACAAAACGGATAAACGATTTGGTTGAAGAATAAATACTTGGAACAAATTCCTCATAATCGTCGCGAGAGAAAAAAACATTGAGCAATGGTTTGCGTAATGCAGCAATTATGGTGGTTGCTGCAGCATTCATACCCGGAGTATTCAGAAAGATATCAATAATAAGTCCCATCAAAAATCCGGAAGTAATGACATAAAACACATTTCTGCCCATCGGCAATTTTATCAGAAAATAAACATAAAGAATAGGTGTAGCTACACCAAAAACGCTAATTTGGCTAAAAATTGTAGTTTGAAAAGCGATCAGAACTACAAAAAGCACTATTTCGAATATCATTGATACCTTCATGGAATACTGATAGATTCTTCAAGTTTACTCTGCTCATCAAAAAATCGGTCGCGAATGATCATTACATGCTGCAAGCTGTGAAAATCGGATGCAAGCTCGATATTGAACGAATTGAAATTATCATCCTTGGATTTTCCGACAGAAACAGTATATCCAATCACTAAATCTTTCGGGAATATACGTGAGTAACTCGTTACTACCGTATCTCCCGAACGAAAAGGTTCATGCTTTGGCAGTTGCTCGAGTTGAGCTATATTTAATTCGGGGCCCGACCATCCAAGCGATCCCGAATTTTCGGAATTTTTTATTTTGGCACTCACTCTGAATTTTGGGTTGACGACAGGAATTACAACCGAAAAATGATCCGAAACATTAAAAACGACGCCGACTATTCCCATTTGAGAGATTACCCCCATATCCGATTTTACGCCATCAAGTATCCCCTTGTCGAGAGTGAGAAAATTATTAACCCCCGAAATGCTCTTATTCACTACAGTAGCCGGTATAAAATCGAACTGTGGTGGTCGCGTAGTAGAATCGTTCGCAAAAGCGTGACTATAATAAATTGAATCCGTTGTGAAACCGGCTATGACACTTTTCAAAGTTTCCACTTCGTTATGCAGGCGGGCATTTTCTTCCAGAAGTTGCCGATTATTTTGTTGCATATGAACGTAGGAGACAATTTGATTAGAAAATTTATAAATCTCACCCGTCACTCGGTTTGCCGACGTCAAATAGACGCTTCGTTGATATGAATTTTGAGTGAATACTAAATATAAACTAACACCGGTTAATAAAATAGCCCATATCCACGAACTCTTTTTGATCAGAAAATCGATAAAATTACGCATGAGAGCTATTCACTTTTTAACGGTCGTCCGGTTTATAAATTGCACATTTCCGTACTCTCCTTTTTGAGTTGCAAAAATAAGATCGTTAAGAACAACAAATCGAATATTTTTGAAGAATAAATCCGAAATTTATCTCATCAGGAAGTTAAACTTGTCGATATTGCGTAATGCTATGCCGGTACCTTTAGCAACTACATGAAGCGGATCGTCCACAACTTTAAATGGAATGCCGATTTTTTCGGTCAGTCGTTTGTCCAACCCACGAAGCAATGCACCTCCACCGGTGAGATAAATGCCATTGCGAACAATGTCGGCATACAATTCAGGGGGAGTTTGCTCGAGTGCGCTCAGAACAGCCGAATCGACTTTGGATATCGATTTCTCGAGGCAATGAGCAATTTCCTGATACGAAACAGGAACATCCATCGGAAGCGAGGTCATTCGATTGGGTCCGTGCACGATAAAATCTTCCGGAGGATCTTGTAATTCGGTAAGAACCGAACCCACATTTGTTTTTATTTGCTCAGCCGTACGTTCCCCTACTTTCATGTTGTGCTGACGACCCATGTATTCCATAATATCCTCAGTAAGGTCATCACCTGCAATTTTGATAGATTTATTCGAAACAATTCCGCCGAGAGAAATTACAGCAATTTCTGTGGTGCCTCCGCCTATGTCCACAATCATGTTTCCCTCGGGAGCTTCTACGTCGAGACCTATACCCAACGCTGCAGCCATCGGCTCGAAGATCATATAGACATCGCGTCCACCTGCATGTTCGGCCGAATCTCTAACAGCGCGAATTTCAACTTCTGTACTTCCCGAAGGAATGCATATCACAATGCGCAATGAAGGTGAAAACAAACCATTTCCACGATTTTTATTGGCCATTTTAATCATTCCCCGAATCATTTGCTCGGCAGCGTTGAAATCGGCAATCACGCCATCACGAAGCGGTCTTACGGTACGAATATTTTCGTGCGTCTTCCCATGCATTTGCCTTGCTTTTTCACCCAAAGCAATCATTTTGTCGGTTTTGCGATCGAGTGCCACAATCGATGGCTCGTCGAGCAATATCTTTCCAACATTATTTACGATGATGGAATTGGCCGTTCCGAGATCCATCGCCAGTTCCTGAGTAAATGAAAATAATCCCATAGTTGTTATGTATATATTTTGCAATCTGACCGATAGCTTTAAATATTCATCGCATAAATCTATCGATCAAATAATTAATTTATTAATTAGCGTCCTTTAAAATTCGATTCGTTAATGTTTGAAATGACGAATTCCGGTAACGACCATGCCTACGCCATGATTGTTACAATAATCAATCGATTCATTGTCACGAACAGATCCACCCGGTTGCACAACGGCAGTAATTCCGGCTTCGTGAGCAATCTGTACACAATCCGGGAACGGAAAAAAAGCATCCGAAGCCATCACTGCGCCATGCAAATCGAAGTGAAATGATTCGGCTTTTTCGATCGCTTGTTTAAGTGCATCTACACGAGAAGTTTGGCCCGTTCCACTAGCTATAAGCTGTTTATTTTTAGCTAAAACAATTGCATTCGATTTGGTATGTTTTACTATTTTATTGGCAAAAACCAAGTCCTCCATTTCGGCCAAAATAGGCTCAGTCCGTGTAACAACTTTCATGTCGGATATTGATTGAACGCTCGCATCTTTTTCCTGAGCCAATATTCCGTTTAAAGCAGAACGATATGACAATGATTGAGAAGCATTTGCTTCCGATTTATAACGTAAAATTATACGGTTTTTCTTTTGTTTCAAAATATCGAGCGCATCATCATTGTATGCCGGGGCGATAATCACTTCGAAAAAAATTTCGTTGATCAACTCGGCGGCTTCTTTATCAACACGTCGATTAGCTATCACTATGCCGCCATAGGCAGAAACCGGATCGGCTTCGAGTGCAGCTTGCCAGGCCTCTTTCACCGTAGGACGAGATGACAAGCCGCAAGCATTGTTGTGTTTGAGAATAGCAACGGAAGTTTCGTCAAAATCGGCCATTAAAGAAACGGCGGCATCAATATCGAGCAGATTATTGTAGGATATTTCCTTCCCATGCAATTGTTCGAAGTAAGCTTCGAAATCGCCATAGAAAATTCCCTTTTGATGTGGATTTTCGCCGTAACGAAGCAATCGCGAACCATCTATCGCCAATCTGAGAGCTGACGCTTTTTCACGATCGAAATAATTGAAGATGGCTGTATCATAGGCAGATGATACGGCAAAAGCTTCTTTTGCAAACCATCTGCGATCGTCGAGATCGGAATCGCCTTTTTTTTCTTTGAGCAACCGAATCAATGGTTGGTACTGATTTTTGGAAGCTACAATAATTGTGTCCTGAAAGTTTTTTGCAGCGGCGCGAATAAGCGAGATTCCGCCAATATCTATTTTCTCGATGATTTCCTCCTCTGTTGCACCTTGAGTAAGTGTTTCTTCAAAAGGATACAAATCAACAACAACCAGATCGATCGATGGAATATCATAAGATTTTACCAGTTTACGATCAGTTTCATTGTCGCGGCGATAAAGGATACCCGCAAACACTTTGGGATGAAGCGTTTTCACTCTACCACCCAATATGGATGGATAGCCGGTAATATCTTCCACCGAATCGCATTCGTATCCCCGCGATTGGATAAACGATTGCGTTCCTCCAGTGGAAATCAGTTTCACATTCAAATCGTTGAGCAACTCCAGTATTTCGTCCAAACCGTCTTTGTGATATACCGAGATGAGTGCAGCATTTATTTTCTTCGACATATATAACTTTCTATATTTAAAGAACTACAAAGGTATAAAATCTATTCCTATTATATTATCGCAAATATCATCGATTTGGTGTTTTTTTAATAACCTCCGGCTTTTAAAGCATATTCTTTCTTCTATTTATCAAAAATGATAGGCTACGAAAAACAAAAAAGGCTGATATTCGTATATCAACCTCTTTTCTTAACATTGTAGCGAGAGGGGGGCATGATCCCCCGACCTCATGATTATGAATCATGCGCTCTAACCAACTGAGCTATCTCGCCATCACGTACAACGAATTCGTATTCGAAATTCGAGGTGCAAAAGTAGAATTTATTTTTGAATATTACAATAGATAATTGAAATTTGATAGAAAAATAAAGTACTGACACTTCTAATTTTTCGGCAATATTTCTATCAAATTTCAAATTCGGTATATTGTTTAAAAATTATCGTGTATTTTTATACTGTTATGTTGTATTTCTTATGCATACATTAGTTTCAACAGATAATTTCGATTTCTTCCAATCCGGCAGCTCGATGGCCGAAGATTTCGCCGACGGTGATTTGCCACTCTCAGCGCCGAAAAGCTTCGAAATCAGCATTCGATGTGCAGCAGATTGATTGTTTTTGTGGAAACCAATAGATTTAATCGACACGAAGATTTTTACGCCAACAGTGTGCAGATGAAATTCCATTCCCGACTTCTTCATCGCTCGAAATAGTCGAATTTGCCGTGAAAGGACTGAAGCACATCTTTCGCGAAGGACTTCATTACAAAAGAGCAGGGTCATTTTAATCGATTTTGTGGACGACAATGCCTACCAGCCTTCACTATTCTTCAATTCAAATCCCAAACATAAACAATTGATAGCTCAAGTCGATGCCGTCAACGGCAAATATGGAAAACAAATTATACGATTGGCGGCCCAAGATAATGATCCACTACGAAAAAAACAACAACATTTAACAAAAGAATATACTACCGACATTCACGATATTTTACAAGTTGATGTAACATAAATGGCAAATCAGAAAATTTGACGGAATTGATTTTTTAATAGATGATCGAACAATTCATCGGCATTTGGCGTTTTAGCCCAAACAGTTACATAAAGGATCATCCTCACGCTCTCCCACTTCAACCACAACGCCTTTCTGCAAGCAAATCACATAGTAGGTAAATATTGTTAAAACTTAGAAAACTAATTTTGGTTTTCAAGTTTTCGCCGTATATTTGTGCGTTTTTAATTTGCAATAAAGAGATGGACGTAAAGGAACGCATTGTAAAAGAAGCCGGAAAATTATTCCTGGAGAATGGTATAAAAAACGTATCCATGGATTATTTGGCATCTTCTATAGGAATTTCGAAACGCACTATTTATGAGAATTTCAGAGATAAGGAAGAAATACTGAATACATTTATATTGCAGGCCAAAGAAGAACGGGAGAAAAAACTATCCCAAATCATCGACAAAAGCGACAATATTGCCGAGATCTTTATTCGCATCATTGAGTTTCACAGAAACAAACCACTAAACAATGTAAAATTTTTCGAGGACATCTACAAATACTATCCCGATATTTACGAACAAGTAAGGAAAAAAAACGAAAAATCTATCAATCAGGCAAAAAAATTGTTGCAGAAAGGTATCCGCGAGGAATATATTCGAAAAGACTTAAATGTGGATGTTACCGCTTTTTTAATGGAAGAAAGTACAAACATATACATCAGGGCATCCTATCTTGAAAAACCACCATTTTCTTTCCAGGAATTATTTTTCACGATGATGATCAGTTTTATTCGTGGTATTTCTACCGAGAAAGGAATCAAAATTATCGACGATTATCTTGCAAAAAACGCTTGTGAAAAGTAAAAAACATACATCAAAAACAGAAACAATAATTAAGATGAAAGCAAAGACTATTCGAATTATGATGTTAGTTTGCGGATTGTTAGGATTATCAAATGCAAACGCACAACAACGCGACAGCCTGTCGATTGATTTAAATACGGCTCTCGAAATTGCTTTGAGTGAAAACCCGAACATTAAGATTGCCGATATGGAAATTACGAAAAAGCAATATGCAAAAAAGAGTGCTTATGGAGCATTGCTTCCCGAAATCAATTTGATTGGGCAATACCAACGGACTATTAAAAAGCAAACGATGTATCTCGATGGAGGATTTTTTGGCAGCGACATCGATCCTTCACAATATACCCCCGAGGAACTTAAAGTAGTGGAAGTTCTTGGTAAAATGATGACACCCGCCGAAGGTGCTCAAGACGGCATACAGGTAGGCCGTTGGAACATGTACACCGGCGGCGTTAATGTGAGTTTACCTTTGGTGGTACCCTCTTTATGGAAAAATATCCAAATGAGCGAAATTGATATTCAAACATCGATGGAACAAGCTCGTTCGTCAAAAATCAATTTGGTAAATCAAGTAACGAAATCGTTTTATAGCTTGATGCTCGCACACGACAGTTACATGCTTTTCCGAAAAACTTATGTTACCGACTCCATCAATTTGGAAAATATCACCAATAAGTACAAACAAGGAATTGTTCCCGAATATGATGTGATCACGGCTGACGTCAGACTGAAAAGCATCATCCCAAGCATGTTGCAGGCTGAAAACATGATGAAAATTGCCGAATTGCAACTCAAACTCCACATGGGAATTGATAATGATATTCCCTTGAAAATAGTCGGTACACTCGACGATTACGATCAAAGCATGTTTGACGCCGTGATTCCGGCCGATACCTCGCTTTTGCAAAACAGCGACCTGCGCCAGTTTGATCTGCAAGCCGAAAAAGTAAAAAAAATGTACGAAATGCAAAAACTGCAATTTGCCCCGTCGCTGGTATCATCCTTTCAATATACCTATATGAGTCAAAACAACGATTTCAAATTTAGCGACTATAAATGGAATCCATACTCTACAGTGGGCGTTACTTTATCAATACCATTGTTCAATGGGGGCCAACGATATAACAATCTGAAACAAACAGAATTGCAAATAAATCAACTTCAATATCAACGCATAGATCTTCAGCGAAACCTGAAACTTGCAGTTAAAAACAATATTGATTTGATTAATAAGAATATCGAACAAATTGTGGCTACACAGTCGTCGGTAGAGCAAGCTCGAAAAGGGTACGATATCACTTTGAAACGCTACGAAACCGGCATGGGTACTATAGTGGAACTTAATTCGGCTGCATTGGGGGTAACCAATGCCGAATTGCAATACAAAAATGCCATTTATGATTATCTGGCAGCCAAAGCCGATCTCGAAAAAGTTCTTGGATATACCATCGAACCTGTGAATGTAAATAAATAGAAAAATAATAATAAAGTAATGATTTTTGTTATGAAAACATCTTTCAACATCATCAAATGCGCTCCTTTAATGGCAGTATTATTGCTTGCTTCATGCGGAGGCAAAGAATCTTCGACACAAACCGAAACGGAAAAAAGAAAAGTTACCGTTGAACAAGTTCATGTGGTTTCGGTAGATCAGCTTGCAAAATTTACGGCAACCGTTGAAGCTAATCTGAAAAACAATATTGCTCCGGCTATGGGCGGACGCATTAGAAATATTTTAGTGGATGTGGGCTCTCCTGTTTCGAAAGGGCAGAAACTGGTTTTAATGGATCAGACAAACCTTTCACAACAACAAACTCAACTATCTACACTCAAAAGAGATCATGAAAGATATCTCGAACTGTATAAGGTGGGAGGTGTTTCCAAACAACAACTCGATCAGTTGGAGTCGCAGATTCAAGTAATGGAAACAATGATCTCCAACCTTATCGAAAATACGACGCTTATAAGTCCTATTAACGGAGTTGTTACAGCTCGCAACTACGATCCGGGTGATGTGGCTGCGCAATTGCCAATTCTGGTTATCGAAAATATCAATCCCGTGAAAGTATTGATAAACGTTTCAGAAACCTATTATCAGCAAGTATCCAAAAACACTCCCGTCCAAATACAGGCAGATGCGGTCGGAGATCAGACTTTCGAAGGAAAAGTTTCGGTTGTTTATCCAACCATAGATCCCATTTCGCATACTTTTCCCGTAGAGATCACCGTAAACAATCCCAAATCAATTCTCAGACCGGGTATGTTTGCAAGAGTAACGATGAACTTTGGGACAAAAGAACATCCCGTCATACCGGACAGAGCAGTCCAAAAACAGGTTGGCACCGATGAAAGATATGTTTTCATAGAAAAAGAAGGAAAAGCCGTTTACACAAAAGTTGAGTTAGGTACAAGATTAAACGATAAATATGAAATAGTTTCCGGCTTGAATGAAGGAGACAGAATTATTGTTGACGGAAGCGCAGGGCTTATCGAGGGCGCGGAAGTTGAAGTGGTGTCAAATATCAACCAATAAAATGCTCGTAACAATAAATTACACGAAAAAAAGTTACACATGAAACCATACGAAAGTGCAGTAAAAAATCCTATAGGCACGTCATTGATCTATATCGGACTTGTTTTGATCGGACTTATCTTCTATTTCCAGTTACCGGTCGATTTGCTACCCGATATCGAAATGAACGTAATATCGGTAATGACCTATTATCCGGGTGCCGGAGCGGATGACGTGGAAACCAACGTAACACGTCCGATGGAAGATGTATTGAACGCAACTGAAAACTTGAAACATATCACTTCTCAATCACGTGACGGAGTTTCGGTTATCATGCTTGAATTTGAATATGGTACCGATACGGATGTTTCGATGAACGATATTCGGGATAAATTGGAGCTATCCTCTCAATTTTTACCTGATGGAGCTTCATCGCCTATGTTGCTGAAATTTAGTACAGACATGATCCCCGTGATGATGCTTTCAGCTACAGCCGATCAAAGCTCAGAAGCCATGTACAAAATTCTGGACGAACAAATCGTAAATCCATTGAACAGAGTAAAAGGAGTTGGTACGGTTGCAATTTCCGGAGCAAGTCAACGTGAAGTTCAAGTGAATGTAACTCCCGAAAAACTCGAAGCTTATCAACTCTCTCTCGAGCAAATAGCACAAGTTATCGCCGCTGAAAACGTAAACATTCCTGCGGGGAATTTTGATGTAGGTTCCAAAACTTATATGCTGCGCCTCGAAGGAGAAATGAGAGATAGCAAAGAGTTAAACAACCTGATTGTTGGAAGCAGCAAGGGAAGCCCTATATACCTGCATAACGTTGCTTCGGTGGTAGATACGGTCAAGAGTCGTGTACTGGAAAGCTATACCAACGGCCAACGCAGTGCAACCATCATCATTCAAAAGCAAACAGGCGCAAATTCGGTGAATATAGTAGATGCCGTAAAGGAAAGACTTCCTGAACTAACAAAAAATCTACCACCTGACATTAAACTTGAAATAGTGACCGATACTTCCGATTACATCAAGGTCGCTATCGCCAGTTTGACAGAAACCATTTTGCTCGCCTTGCTCATAGTAGGTGTTGTCGTACTATTTTTCCTTGGACGATGGAGAGCAACCATCATTGTGTTGACAACCATTCCTATATCACTGATCGGTTCGTTCATTTACCTGATGCTCACAGGAAACACCATTAATGTCATTTCATTGTCGTCTCTTTCGATAGCCATCGGTATGGTGGTAGATGATGCGATCGTAGTACTCGAAAATATCACTACACATTTGGAACGAGGAAGTCGCCCCAAACAAGCAGCCATTTATGGAACGGAAGAGGTTTCGTTGTCCATTATCGCATCCACGCTCACCATTATAGCCGTATTCTTACCAATGACAATGACAACCGGACTTGCCGGTATAATGTTTGAACAACTCGGATGGATGGTAACTATTATTATCGGTTTGTCTTTGGCAATTGCTTTGAGCCTCACACCAATGATGAGCTCGCACATGTTGAGAGCAACCAAAGATATGAATAACAATGGTTTCGACAGATGGTATCAAAAAACAATCATGCCACTGCTTAACAATCTTGATAAGCAATATGCACGATTAGTTAATTGGGTATCACGTCATCGTTGGACTACGATTGGAATGATAGCTATAATTTTTGTTGTCGGAGCTATTATTTCGGCGCTCACTCTTAAAACAGAGTTTATGCCTGCTGCCGATAACGATCTGATTGCTATTACCGTAGAAATGCCAACCGGTACACGTGTCGAAATCACACGAGAAATCGGATTGAAAATTGAAAAAATGTTTAGCGAAAAATATCCCGAAATTCAGATTGCAACATTTACTGTAGGTCAAGCTGATGAGGACAATTTGTTTGCCTCAATGCAAGATAATGGCACCAATCTTATTAATTTTACTCTTCGCATGATAGATGGAAGCGAACGAAAGAAAACGATTTTTGAAATTTCGGATGAGATAAGAAACGATTTGGCCCAAATGCCGGAGCTTTACCGGTACAATGTTCAACCTGGTGGTGGAAGAATGTCCACTATGGGTGGAAGTTACGTAAATGTGGATATCTACGGCTACGATTTAACCACAACGGATAGAATAGCGGCAGAGTTGAAAACAAAACTCTCGGACATCGAGGGCCTAAGAGACGTAACTATTTCTCGTAAGGATTACCGCATTGAATATCGAATAGATTTCGATCGGGAAAAACTTTCTCTCAATGGATTTACCATGGCTACTGCAGCGAGCGCAATCCGTAATAGAGTGAACGGTATGATTACATCTCAATATCGCGAACAAGGCGAAGAGTATGATATAACCGTGCGCTTCGACGAAAAAAGTCGCCAATCGATCGAAGATATTCAAAATATCACGATTTACAATCCAATGGGAGTTGGCGTAAAGGTTCGTGATCTTGGAACTGTGAGTGAAAGCTCTTCACTTCCGCAAATAGATAGAAAAGACCGAGAACGCATTGTTACTGTTCAAGCCAATATTCTGAACAGAGCTCTAAATGAAGTAGTTATGGATGTAAATCAGGCGATCAACAGTACCTCTATTCCAGCCGGCATCAGCATTGAAATTACGGGTTCACTCGAAGATCAACAAGAAGCCTTTGGCGATCTCTTGATACTCCTAATTGTTTCCACGCTGCTTGTTTACATTGTGATGGCATCGCAATTCGAATCTCTCACCTACCCCTTTATCATTATATTATCTGTTCCATTTGCCTTCATCGGATCGTTGCTATTACTTGCCATCACCGGGACTCCGCTTGGAATTATGGCATTCATCGGTCTGATCATGTTGGTGGGTATGGTTGTGAAAAACGGTATCGTGCTCATCGATTATATCAATCTTAATCGCGAACGAGGAATGTCTATTATTTCAGCAGTAGTTCACGGCGGACGTTCCAGACTTCGGCCTGTATTGATGACTGCTTTAACTACCATTTTGGGTATGATTCCTTTGGCTATTGGCACCGGACAAGGATCGGAAATTTGGAAATCGCTCGGTATTTCGATTGTAGGTGGTATGACATTCTCCACTATTGTAACGCTCATTTTCGTTCCCGCCTTGTATTCCATATTTGGAAGCTATGGAGTAGTCAGAAAGCGCAAACAGCATCGCGAAAAACTACTTGTTGAAAGTGAAACCAACGAACAAGATAAACCCTCGAACGAAAATTAAAGCGCAACCAACGTCATTCAACTAAAACATTGAAAATAAGATATGAAAGCAGTAATGATTATATTAGACCAAGCTCACTACGATGATATTACAAATGAACTGAGCAAACTCAACATTCGAGGGTTTACATCGTGGAAACCGGTGTATGGAAGAGGCAGCAATACGGGATATCCGCATTATGGAACTCATGCTTGGCCCTCGCTCAACAATGCAATTCTGACTGTAGTCGAAAATCATCAAGTGAAGCCGCTGCTTCGTTTTTTGAAGGAGCTCGATGATCAGTATCAGAATCTTGGCCTCAGGGCATTTTCTTGGAATATTGAAGATATGATTTGATTCTTTTCAAAAAATTTTATGCGATAAATAATGCTTTTTTAAGTCCCATAAAGATCCATCCGTATCTTTGTGGGATTGTTTTTTAAATAGTTGAATACTTTTTGTATTTCAGGCCCCAAATATGAACAATAGGCTATTTCGAAATGTTCTATTTGTGAAAATTATTACATAATTAAGGAGATGAGAAAGCATCTTCCAACTCATAAAATACCTAAAATCCGCAAGTCAATTATTTTGCAAAAAGAGGGCATATTTCGGCAGACATTTAAATTGCCGTTTTCAAGATTTCACGTTGTTTTTTTCCTCAATGCATAAAATCGTCCGGGGAAATG